>ERZ802827.836-NODE-836-length-15993-cov-16.1294_pt1 | contig 15993 bp, 10 predicted proteins | sample MGYA00345652_ERZ802827 | MGnify/ENA primary metagenome ERZ802827 (study PRJEB30503, sample SAMEA104212372) | marine metagenome | biome: Westerlies Biome; feature: [SRF] surface water layer (ENVO:00010504) within the epipelagic zone...; material: water... | reverse complement strand
TCGGTGTCGATGGCAACGGATTTGCCAAGGTCAATATCGGCGGGAAGATCGTCCTGATGGGTAAAAATCGGCATATTCGGGTCTCGTTCCGGAGCGGGTCTGGTTCTGGTTTGTAATCGACGGCCTTGCACCACAAGACAGGCGTTGCAAACACCGTTTCCTGCTGCCGTCACCCTACATGAAACCGCATGCGCAATGCCAGCTAAAGATACCAGCTAAAGATACCGGCTGAAGATACCGGCCGAAGATACTGGCCGGAGATACTGGCCGGAGATACTGGCATAGGCCCGGCTGATCACGTCCATATCAATCCTGCGGCGTAAATCCTGCAGATCATGTCGCTGGTTTGCAAATTTGACTGCAAGGGCTGTGTTGCAACAGGATAGATGAACATGTTTGTGACGGGGAGAGGCTGATATGAAGTCACATTACCGCGTGGTTGTTATTGGTGGCGGTGTCGTCGGGGCATCAATCATCTATCATCTGTCGAAGATGGGCTGGCCGGATATCGCGCTGATTGAACGCTCGGTGCTTACGGCCGGGTCAAGCTGGCATGCAGCTGGCGGTGTTCATGCGCTGAATGCCGATCCGAACATTTCAGCGCTGCAGGCATACACGATCGACCTTCTTGGCAAGATCGAAGAAGAAAGCGGCCAATCTGTCGGCATGCATATGACGGGCGGTCTGACCCTTGCCGGGACACCAGATCGCTGGGAATGGCTGCAGTCTGCCTACCGTGTTTACCAGAGCATCGGTATCGAGGATGTACGCCTTGTCACGCCCGAGGAGGCCTATTCATTGTGCCCGGTGCTGTCAACCGACGGTATTCTTGGCGGGTTGTGGGCGGACCGCGAAGGATATGTTGATACCACCGGCACGGTGCTGGCCTATGCAGGTGCTGCAAAGAAGAACGGTGCCACGGTCATAGAACATAACCGGGTCCTCGAACTGAACCAGACGGCGGACGGTTGGGACGTGGTGACCGAAAAGGGCACCATTTCGTGCGAGCATGTTGTGAATGCGGCTGGCCTGTGGGCCAAGCAGGTTGGCCGGATGGCTGGTATCGAACTGCCTGTATCGCCCTTGTCGCACCATTATCTGCTGACCGATTCGATCCCCGAAGTGGCGGCGTTGGATACTGAATTGCCGCTGACCGTCGATCTTGAAGGCTTTACCTATATGCGCCAGGACCAGCAAGGCATGCTGCTTGGTATTTACGAGATCAATCACCAGCACTGGATGATGGATGGCGCGCCGTGGGATTACGGGATCGAGCTTTTGAATGAGGATATCGATCGCATCGAGAATGAACTGACTCTGGGATTTGAACGCTATCCGGTGCTGCAAACCGCGGGTGTGCGCAACTGGGTCAACGGGGCATTCACCTTCTCGCCTGATGGCAACCCGCTCGTCGGGCCGGTTCCCGGCAAGCGCAATTACTGGTCAGCCTGTGCGGTGATGGCCGGGTTCCTGCAGGGTGGCGGTGTTGGAAAATCGCTTGCGGAATGGATGATCCATGGCGAGCCGGAAGCCGATGTCTATGGCATGGATGTGGCCCGTTACGGCCCCTTTGCCGAAAACAAGGAATATATCCGGCAAACCACCGGCCAGTTCTATTCGCGCCGGTTTGTGATGACCTATCCGAACGAGCAGCTGCCGGCGGGCCGACCGCTGAAGATGGCGCCTGCGCATACCGCGATGACCGCCGCTGGTGCCCGGTGGGGATGCAGCTGGGATCTTGAGGTGCCATTGTATTTCGCACCAGACGGGTTTGATGAGGCGCCGTCACTGAAGCGCTCCAACGCCTTTGATATCGTGGGCAGTGAATGCCGTGCCGTGCGCAATGCGGTTGGCCTTCTGGACATCACCGGGTTTTCACGCTTTGAGGTAACCGGCCCAAAAGCAGAGGCATGGCTGGAGAAGATTTTCGCCACCAAGCTGCCGTCTGCAGGGCGTGCCCGGCTTGCTGTGGCGCTGGGCAATGATGGCCGGTTGAAGGGCGATCTGACGCTGTTCAACTGGGGTGATGACCGCTGGTGGATCATGGGATCCTATTATCTGCGAAGCTGGCATATGCGCTGGTTTAAGGATCATCTGGAAAGTGGGGATCGACTGAATGACGGGGTGATGATCCGCGATCTGGGAGAGGAAGTTGCCGGATTTTCGCTGTCAGGTCCGCATGCGCGCGCTGTTGTCGAACGGTTGACGGACGGGGCGATAGGTGACTTGCCCTTCATGGGGTGTGGGCAGTTCGACATTGGCCTTGCCCGTACACATGTTGGCCGCCTGTCGGTCACCGGTGAAGCCGGATATGAAATCAGCTGCCGGATGGGTGATCACATCGCCTTGCGCGAAATGCTGCTGCAGGCCGGCAGCGATCTTGGCATTGCCGAATACGGGTTCAATGCGTTGCTGTCACTTCGGCTGGAGAAAAGCTACGGCATATGGTCATCGGAATTCACCCAGGGCTATACCCCCGGCATGACCGGAATGGACCGCTGGATTGACTGGACACGCGAAGGCTTCATAGGACGTGAGGCGGCGATTGCAGAGCGCGATGGTAACGGCCCGGCAAAACGTCTCGTGACGCTGGATGTTGCCGCTGATGGTGCTGATGCCAGCGGGTTTGAACCTGTATGGAGCAGTGGCGGCATGGTGGGGTTTGTGACATCAGGCGGTTATGGGCATACGGTTGACAAGTCGCTTGCCATGGCGCTGGTAGACAGTGATCTTGCGGTTGAGGGCACCGAGCTTGGTGTTCATATCGTCGGGGTGGAGCGCGCAGCGACGATCATTCCGGCATCGCCTTATGATCCGGCTGGCGCGGTGATGCGCGCGTGAGATGAAAACCGGCAGTGCAGACAGTTTGTTTTTTTGAGAGGCCCTTATGACAGGTCAGCCAGATGCAATAATAATTGGTACCGGGGTTATCGGCACAGCAACAGCGTTCGAGATGGCCAAGGCCGGCTGGAAGACATTGTCGCTGGACCGCAACACACAGATCGGCCACGGGTCCACCGCCGGATCATGCGCCATCATCCGCATGCATTATTCGACTTTTGATGGCACCGCCTTTGCGTGGGAAGGCTATCATTACTGGCGGGACTGGTCTGACTATCTGGGCCTGCCTGCAGAGACCGCGCTGGCCACCTTCAAGGAATGTGGCTGCCTTGTCATGCGGACCGAGGGGAATGGCTATCTCGACAAGCATCTGGAGAACAGCCGTGATCTGGATATCCCGGTTGAAGAATGGGATGCCACCCGGATCGAAGAGCAGCTTTCAATCTATGCGCTGGACAGCTATGCGCCACCAAAACGTACCGACGATGACAGTTTTGGTCTGTCCAATGGCGGGCGTATTCGCGGCGGGTTGTATTGGCCGAATGGCGGCTATGTAACCGATCCTGCCCTGTCATCCCAGAATCTGGCAGATGCGGCGCGCCAGCATGGCGCGGCCTTCCGGCTTGGCGTGGAGGTGGTTGAGATTCTGCAAGAGGGCGGCCGGGTCACGGGTGTACGCCTTGCCGATGGTGAAGAGATACATGCACCGGTTGTGATCAATGTGGCCGGGCCCGGGTCATCGCATATCAACGGGCTGGCTGGTGTGCTTGGTGAAATGACCATTGAAACCCGTCCGCTTCGCCAGGAAGTGGCGCATGTGCCGTCACCGGCGGGCTTTAATTTTGAGCAAGATGGCATGGTGGTCTCTGATAATGACATTGCCTGCTATATCCGCCCCGAACATGGCAACAATATCCTGATCGGCAGTGAAGACCCGCCATGTGATCCGCATATGTGGAGCGAGACAGACACCGATTATGAACGCGAGTTCACCGATCAGTGGAACACGCAGGTTATGCGGTATGCGCAGCGTGTCCCATCGCTTGGCATCCCGTCGCAGACGCGCGGTGTCGTTGATCTGTATGATGCGTCCACTGACTGGATACCGATCTATGACAAGGCCTCGCTCGGCGGCTATTACATGGCATGCGGCACCAGCGGCAATCAATACAAGAACGCGCCGATTGCCGGCAAGATGATGGCAGCGCTGATTGATTATTGTGAAGGCGGCGCTGATCATGACAGCGCCCCGCTGCTGTATCGGCTGCCCTATATCGGGCGCGATATCAATGTCGGCTTCTATTCACGCAAGCGCCAGATCAATGACGAAAGCAGCTTTTCGGTTCTTGGCTAGCTGTTACCGCACCGCGCATGTTGGATCGGAACTATCGCGGTATGCATGTCGGTGGGCAGATACTGCTGCCCGTGGGTCAGCCTGTAACCGCTGTCAGGCCGACGGCCTCTATGCCGCTGACGGCAGCAGCCTCATCATTGTCTGATGTATCACCGGAAATACCAACCGCACCCAGCAGCGTGCCATCTTTGTCGGTGATCAGAACACCACCTGGCACGGGCACAAAATCGCCATCGGCAAGCCCGTTGATGGCCTGCACAAAATAGGCCTGCTGTTCGGCGCGGTTCATCAATGCGCGCGTGCCCATTCCCATGGCAATGGCAGCATTCGCCTTGCCGTGCGCGATGCGGGCGCGCATCTGGCTGACCCCGTCTTGTGACATCACGGCAACCATGCTGGCACGCGGGTCCAGCACCACGACGCTTAACGGCTTGAGGTCAAGCTCATGACCTTTTGCAAAGGCAGCATCAATCAGGGTTTGTGCCGTGGAAAGTGAAATGGCCATTAGGTGCCTCCATTAAGATCGCGCCTAAGATCGCGCCGGTGAAAATGTCGTCCTGCCCGCCGCTCAGATCGAGCGCCACACCAATCCTGAACGCAGGATGTTGCGTGACGTTGGAAGGTATATCACTATGCTTTTTGAAGCGAAACTATCCTGTTGCATCACGTGCCAGATGCGGTGGGAGTAAAGCGCGGATGCGAGTTCGGGGAGGGACAAAGCAATCATGCGGAACTTTGAGCTCGAGGTCTTTTTTTCCAAATGGGAATTCACCGCTGAACACCATATGACTGCATCGGACCTGGAAAGCCTGTCGATCGCAGATCTTCTTGCACTTGCTGATGATGAGGACCGCGAAGGTTTTGAAAGCCTCTGGCTCGGCTACACCGAAACGCGCGGCGCGGCCGATCTGCGCGCAGCAATTGCCGAAACCTATGACCGAATGAGCGCGGATAACATTCTGTGTCTTGCTGGGGCCGGCGAGGGCATCTACGCCGTCATGCGGGTGCTTCTGGACAAGGATGATCACATCATTGTGCCGGTGCCGAACTATCAGAGCGCCGAGACGGTCCCACTGGATATCTGTGCGGTGACCGGTGTCGCTATGCGCTGTGATGATGGCAGTGCCTCAGCCACGGGCTGGCGGCTGGATATCGACGATATCAAGGCTGCTGTCCGCCCGGAAACGCGGATGATCTCGTTGAATTTCCCGCATAACCCGACAGGGGTGTTGCTGGGCCAAAAGGATTTGATGGATCTTGTCGGGTTTTGCCGTGAGCGGGGCATTTATCTGTTCAGTGACGAGGTCTATCGCGGTGTCGAGACGGATGCAGCCGTGCGCATGCCGCAGATTGCCGATGTCTATGAAAAGGGCATTTCACTGAATGTGATGTCGAAGGCCTATGGGCTGCCCGGTTTGCGCGTTGGCTGGATCGCCAGTGAAGACCATGACGTGCTGACCCGCACCGAGCGATACAAGCATTATCTGTCGATCTGCAATTCTGCGCCAAGTGAACGACTGGCGCTGATCGCCCTGAAGGCGCGCGCATCAATCATCGCCCGGAATGTGGGTCTTGTTCGCGAAAATGCGGTGCTGCTTGAAAAGCTGTTTGCCGATTTCCCCGGGCTGGTTGACTGGCATCGCCCGATGGGTGGCTGTGTGGCGTTTCCGAAATATATCGGCCCGGGCGGCGGCGAGGTGTTCTGCCGTGACCTGCTGGAGAAGAGCGGCGTGATCCTGCTGCCAAGTTCGATATATGCATCCGAGATTTCACATGTGCCGGCCGATCATTTCCGTATCGGCATCGGACGCGACAAGGTGGTCAAGGACGGTATTGCCGCCATGCGCCGCCATTTCGAACGGCATCTCGCCGAATTTGCCGCCTGAACAGGACCACCGGCAGTATCGTGGCTGCCGGTTATCCTGGTGATCTTGCGCCGATCGTAAACAGTTTCAGATCAGGCGGCTGCGCGGCCGCGGCTGCCCAGATAGTGCCAGGCGATCAGCACCACCGCAGCGACGATTGCCGCGCCGTAGATGACAGGCAGCTTGAACATTACAAGAGCAGCAAGCCCCACTCGTGCGGCGGTTTCGATCGGGTTCAATGGCCGTGCATCATATTGCGCGAGTGCGCTTGAAATCAGATACAGCGCCAATACCAGACGGGCAATCACCCAGGCAAGGGCTGGCACATCAAGATTGCCATCATAGCCCGGCAGATATTGTGCGCCTGCCGCTGCACCGGCTGTGGCGTCCAGCACGGCGTCGCTGATCAGCAGGATTTCGGGATACATCGCAAAGATGAAGGGCACGATGAAAATCACGATGCCTGATTTGACAGCCGAAAACCCGGTCGCCATTGGTTCGGCCTTGGTGATGCTCGACGCGGCAAAGGCGGCAAGCGCCACTGGCGGTGTAATCGCGCTGGCAACAGCGAAGTAGAAGATGAACATATGTGCTGTGAAGGTTGAAATGCCCAGACCTGCCAGCACCGGCCCCAACAGCAGTGCCACATTGATATAGGCGGGCACCGCCGGCATCCCCATGCCCAGAATGATCGCCATCACCATTGTCAGCAGTAACGCCAACAACTGGAACAGCACAGATCCGCCCTGACCAAGGCCGAGAGATTGCAGCCAGCCAAGAACGTCAAGCGACAGGAAGGTTGGCAAGCCGGTGAATTGCAGACAGAAATCGATGATCGAGACAGCGAGGAACATCAGATAGAGGGTAGAGATCAGGACGCCGGCATTGGACAGCGCATCGATGATCTTGCGCGGACGTGCCCGCACCTCCGGGTCAACAAACAGCAGCCCCAGCAACAGCATGACGGCATACCATCCGGCACTGCCGGCATCACCAGCCGCATTGCGGATCAATTCCTGCAGCCATGACCCGCTGACAATTTTGCAGCCCTTTTCGGTAACAATGCTTTCGACCCCGATCAGCGCCCCGAAGATGCCGCACCCGACTTCTTCTTTCTTTGTCAGCAACAGAATGAGGATCAGCAGAATCGGTCCAAAGATCATGATCAGGTTCAGCATGTCCTGACGGTTCAGATGCATGTCTTCGGTGATCTGGCCAATCGCCTGAATGTTCTGTTTGCGCGCCTGGAACGAGACCGACAGGAACAGGCAGAAGAAATAGGCAAGGGCCGGAATAACTGCCGCAACAATCACGCTGGAATAGGGAACTGTCGTCAGGGCGGCCACGACAAAGGCGGCCACACCCATCACCGGCGGCATGATCGACCCGCCAGATGATGCGGCAGCTTCTACACCGCCAGAAAACACTTTCGAGAAGCCGCGCTTCAACATCATCGGAATGGTCAGCACCCCGGTCGACAGCACATTGACGATCGGCCCACCTGAAATGGTGCCGAACATGGCAGAGGATACGATGGCCGCATGCGCGGGACCGCCCCGCAAACCACGCGTCCAGCGGAACGCCACCTTGATCAGTGACCGGCCGCCAGCCGATGACCCGAACAGTGATCCCAGTACCAGATAGGGGAAGATCGTGTTCAGGATGATGTCCATGAACCGGCCAAGCAGTCCGGATGAATTGTTCACCAGAATGTCGTGAATACGCGGCCGGCCATCAGCCAGCATGCGCGGTTCACCGGCAAGTTTGGTCATCAGATATTTGTTTATGTCTTCCGGACCATGGAAATACCAGACAAGCACAGTGCCGATGGTATAGGTGGCAATCAGGATGGCGACCAGCACCAGCGGCAGGCCCCAGACCTTAATGTTGTAGGACAGGAACACCATGATGGCGAGGCCGACCAGCAGCACGATCCAGCCGCCGGTGTTGTTGACACATTTCGGATCATCAACCGTGGTTGGCGGCTCCATGCCCAGCAGATCTGCCAGTTCGCGTTCAGCCTGCAGGCTTTCCTGAATCAGTCTTGCACGGTCACCGGAAAACTGGTCGATCAGGCAAATGGCCTCAATCTCGACAAGATATGTCATGGAAATGGCGCAGGCCATAAACACCAGCGCCACGTCCATAAACAATCCGAACCGGCGCATCCACGGTGATCTGTCAGCCCAGCTTCGCCAGATGGAATGTTTCAGCGCGACAATCAGCATCATCAGCGCAAAGAACAGGGGATAAAACCACTCAAAGGGGAATTTGCGGAAGGTGGCACCTTGCATGCCGAGAATTGATTGCGCCAGATCATCATAGCCCGGAATGCCGGGGGTCATGTTGATCAGTCCGACAATGACCATCAACACAGTCAGCCAGTAAACCAGCTTCATACCGAAATCAGTATGCGTGGTGCCTTCGCCCGTGCGCTCTGACATGTCCCCGCCCTGCCTGTCTATAAAACAAAAAAATAGCGCCGGTCATCTGACCGGCGCTTGCTTTGGGTTGCGTTCCTACTTTGCGCAATCCGGGATGGAGTAACCGGCCTCCTCCCAGGCGGCGACAGCACCTGGATGGTACTTCAGCGGGTTCAGGCCACACATGTCTGTCAGCGCGATATCTGTCTCACCATGCCATGAGTTGGCCATGAAAGGCGCCTTGGCCTTGATATCGTCAAGACTGTCGAGGAATGCCTTGGTCAGCCCTTTGGCGGTATCAAAGCTCATCGATGTGTTTACAATCTCGCCGCCAACAGTGCCCGGGCAACGGAAATTGTCGTCCTCGGATACAATGCTGACACCGGACTTCCAGCCCATCTCATTGATCGGCAGTGTCACCGCCACAGTTCCCGGGCGCTTGGTGAACTTGCCGAACTGCTCGCCGTTGAATGCGGTGATTGGCATCGACCAGATGGTCATGTCGCCAGAAGACAGGGCGGCGGTCATGCGTCCGTCAGGAAAGCTCATCGGCAGAACAAAGGCATCGGCAGACCCATCCTGAATGGTCTTTACTGCCTGACCCCAGTTCACCTGAACGCCGGTATAGTCCTTCTTTTCCTCAAGGCCTGTAACCAGCCGGACAAGATCGCGGGCATTGGTCAGCGCTGCACCACGTGGTGGTCCGTTGAAAATGGTGGCGTCCTTGATGCCATCATAGCCGGGGAAGCTCGAACTGTCGTAGGCATAAAGACCCTGACAGGCGATACGGTAGGTATACAGAACTGCAAGATTGGATGTAAGCTCAGCGCCTTTTTCCTTGCCAAGCTTGGCATAAGGGCCAACAGCACGCGACATAAGGAATGGCAGAACGAACGGTGCTGCGGCGATATCTGATTTGCCTTCAGCCACATTCTGCACTGAATTTGTGAGTGTCTGTCCGGTTGTTACCTGCATATCGGCAACATTGTGCTTTGCAGCCGCTTCTGCGAATGCAACCACCGACACGCCTGGCGCGCTGGTGGGGGATGCTGTTTCAGCTGTCAGATTGACAACTGCATGCGCGCCGGTCACAAAACCGGTCATGGCCACCACACTGACGGCCGCGAGTATCTTTCTCATAGGTTCCTCCACTGGTGCTGCCGGGTGTTTGAAAGCAATCTTGAAAGACCGCCGGACAGCGTCATTATTGCCAGCATGTTGGCTGGGAAAGCCCTGACAGGCAAGCATGGAACGTCGGAACATTTCGTTTTTCAGCGGAAACTTTCCAAATACAGCCCTTGTTGTGCGCCGAATTGCCTGTTGCAGTTTTGTCTCCAGACGCTGTAACAAGGGTTTCGGACTGCCTGCAAATGCAGCAGCACACTCGTTGAAAGGCCATTTATGTCATCCCCTGATTTCATGGCGTCTGTCTTTGAAGACGCCCGCACCCATCGTTTCTTTACCGACCAGCCAGTGCCGGACGATCTGCTGAAAACGCTTTATGAGACGATGAAGTTTGCGCCCAGCGCGTCAAACACATGCCCGATGCGTGTGTTGTTCGTGACATCTGACGATGCCAGGGCAAAGCTGCTTGAAGCGGTGGGAGACGGCAACAAGCCGAAGGTGGCCAGCGCGCCGGCCGTGGCCGTCATTGCGCATGACATGGAATTCTATAAGCATCTTGGTACGCTGGCACCGCATCTTGATCCCGAAAGCTTTGCCGCTCAGGATGAAGCCAAATTGAAGATGCAGGCAAGCAACAACACCTGGTTGCAGGGTGGATATTTCATTCTGGCCGCGCGCGCTCTGGGCCTCGATTGCGGACCCATGTCCGGCTTTAATCCGGCAAAGGTGAATGAGCTGTTTTTCGAAGGGTCGAGCTGGCGTGCCAGTTTTCTGCTCAGCCTCGGTTATGGCAGCGGCGAGAATATCCGCGATCGTGCGCCGCGCTTGTCGTTTGATGAGGCCTGCCGCATCGTCTGACCCTGGGGGGTAAATGTCCACCGAAAGGACACGTATGCAGCCGCTTCGCGCCATAATGACGCCTGTATTGATTGCATCAGCTTTCGTGCTGTTTCTGAGCTTTGCGATCCGCTCCAGTTTTGGGGTGTTCCAGATTCCGATCGCGGCTGAAATGAACTGGTTTCGTACCGAGTTTTCGCTGGCCATAGCGCTGCAGAACCTTGCCTGGGGCCTGGGAACGCCGATCTTCGGGGCCATTGCCGAGCGCCTGGGGGACCGGCGTGCGATCTTTATCGGCACACTTTTATATTCTGGCGGGCTGGTCTTCAGTGCCTTTGCCACAACACCGCTTGGCCACCAGATGCTGGAAATTATGGTCGGGTTCGGCATTGCCGGTACGGGTTTCGGGGTTGTGCTGGGTGTGGTCGGGCGCGCCGCGTCAGACAGCAACCGGTCTTTGGCGCTGGGGCTGACAACGGCGGCAGGCAGCCTTGGTCAGGTGGTCGGACCGCCACTGGCGCAGGCGCTGCTGAATGTCATGCACTGGTCATCGGTGTTCATGGTTTTTGCGGCGTTGATCCTGGCCTGTCTGTTCTGTCTGCCCTTCATGAAGACGCAATATCGGGCCAGCAAGACCGAGATCGAGGAAACTTTTGCATCCATCCTCGCACGGGCGGTGCGCGACCCGAACTATCTGATGATCTTCATCGGGTTTTTCAGCTGTGGTTTCCAGCTTGCCTTTGTAACAGCGCATTTTCCGGCACTTGTCACCGAGGTATGCGCGAGCATCCGGCCAGACAGCCTGCTGGCCAAAATGGGTGTTGATACGACGGCGGAGCTGGGTGCGCTGTCGATCGGCGTGATCGGGGTTTTCAACATCATGGGCACGATCATTGCCGGTGCGCTTGGTGACAGGTTCCGAAAAAAGACGCTGCTGGTGATCGTCTATGCTGGCCGTACGCTGATCGCCGCCTGGTTCATCATGATGCCGGTGACGCCGACCACTGTTTTGGTGTTCTCGGTTGTGATGGGGTCGTTGTGGTTGGCAACCGTGCCATTGACATCAGGGCTGGTCGCGTATCTTTACGGGCTTCGCTATATGGGCACCTTGTATGGGCTGGTGTTTTTCTCGCACCAGCTGGGATCGTTCATCGGGGTCTGGCTTGGCGGCACCTTTTATGACCAGTTCGGGTCCTACACCATTGTCTGGTGGGTTGGCGTTGCCACTGGCGTGCTGTCGACAGTTGTTCATCTGCCGATCAAAGAGGCACCGCGACAGGCGGCTGTGGCGACGGGATAACCTGCACAAGCTGTAAGGGCGGGGTTGAGATGCTGCGGGTCAGAAATTTTTCCATTGATACCGCATGTTCCGGCATCTCGGATGATGCTTGCCGGTCAAATATGTGATAAATCACCAGCAGATGAACAGGCGTGCGCCCAGCTGACCTGGCATGTCGAGGTGAATGAATTCACTGATGAATTCACAGCTGAATTCACGGCGGCCCGACAAGGTCCAGCCGCGCCACTCTGGAGGCTTGATTGACCCGCACAACCGGCACCGCTCATAACACTGATACCGATCTTGGAACTGTCTGGCTCGAACAGCTGATAGAGCTGCGCAAGCAGGGCATGCAGATTGCCGATATCAACCCGGTGTCAGCGCTTGCTGATATCATTGGTGAGCAAATTGACCGAGGTGTTGTGACGGTTGACCAGCTGCGCCAGCTGCTGGATGTGCATGCCGGTCAATTGTGGGGCCAGAGGGTGGCCAACCTTCGGATGCAGACAGGTCTTGACGGTGGTGATCAGACCCTGCCCGATCTGAACAAGCAGGATATAAGCCGGACTGCCTACCGTGCTGTATTCACTGCGCATCCGGTTTTTGCGCTGCGCCCGGACGTGTCGGCGCAGATGACTGAACACGCAGATGCCGGCACGGGCACCCCGCCGCCTGATGCCTTTGCGCCCCGCGATGCGGTGACCCTTGATGATGAACATGCCGAGGCGATGCAGGCGTTGCAGAATGCACGGACTGCGGTGAACGATATAAATGCCGACATCCTGCGCCAGCGCCGTGCGGCACATCCACAAGGGTGGCGCGATGTTCTGCCGGAAACGGTCGGGGTTTCGACCTGGGTCGGATATGACCTTGATGGCCGCTCGGACATCAGCTGGCAGGACAGCTTTCGCCTGCGTCTTCGTGAAAAACGCGATGCGCTGACGGTCTACCATCAGACGATCATGGATAGCGGGCTTGTCGCCAGCAGTGATGCGATGGCTGATATTGCGGCGCGTCTGACAGAAGAACTGACCCGCACAATGGCCCATATCCAATCGTTTGATATAGGCGATGCCAAAGCTGATGCCAAAGCCGATGCCGAAGCTGATTCTGGTGATGTTATTGCGGCGATGAACGCATTGACCGGCGCACCCGGCAGGCTGATTTCCAGCCGCGCCCTTGCCATCGAAATTCACGATATTGCGCGCAGCTTGCCAGATGATGACATGGCGCTGGCGGCGCTGGTAATCGCTGCCGATATTGCCACGCACGGGTTCGGTATGGGTGAGGTTCATCTGCGTATCAATGCGGCGCAGATCAGAAATGCCATGCGGCCGGTTGATGGTCGTGCCATTTCCGTAAGTGCCAATTCTGCCAGTGAGGGGGTGCGGTCACCGCGCCTGTTGATTGACAGGCTGGCCAATCGCATCCGCACCGAAGAGGCATGGGCGATCAATTTCGCCAATCTGGACAGCGAGACGGCAACGGCACGCCGGCAGTTGATGCTGGCCACGCAAATCCTGAAACATATCGACAGTGACCAGCCAATCCGGCTGTTGATTGCTGAATGCGAACGCCCGCTGACAATCATGTCTGCGCTGTATCTGGCGCATAAATTCGGCATCGCGGACATGATCGACATCTCGCCGCTGTTCGAAACCAGCTACGGGCTGGAGCATGGCGAGAAGGTGATCGACCAGCTGCTGCAACAGCAAGTGTTTGTTGATTATGTCACCACCCGCGGGCGGCTGGCGATCCAGACCGGTTTTTCCGATGCGGGCCGGTTTGTCGGGCAGGTGGCGGCGAACATGGCAATCGAACGCCTGCAGCTGAAAATCTTGCGCAGTCTGAAAGCGCGGATTGGCACGCATGTCGATGTGCTGATTTTCAACACGCATGGAGAATCGCTGGGGCGTGGCGGGGCGCAGGCCCCGATGGCACAGCGGCAGGCCTGGCTGATGACCCCCTATGTGCGGCATGTGGCGGCCGAGATGGGAATCGGTCTTTATCACCAGTCGAGTTTTCAGGGCGGCGACGGGTACCGTCTGTTTGGGACGCCGTCATTGGCACGGGCGACGATGCGCGGATTGCTGGCTGCCGAACTGGCACCGCCTCCTGCCGACTGCGCTGATGATCCGTTCTATCAGCAGACCGATTTTTCGCTCGATCTGTTTCTTGAACTGAAAGGCTGGCATGAGACATTGCTTGCTGACCCGAACTACAGCGACCTGATTGATCTGTTTGGCAGCAATTTGCTGCCGCCAACCGGCTCGCGCCCGACCAAGCGCGTGCTGCAGGCTGGCAATCAGCGACGTGGTCCCTCAAAAATTCGTGCCATCGCCCATAACGCAATCCTCCAGCAGCTGGGCTTTCTGGCGAATGTCATTTCCGGGATGGGGCGCGCAGCAACGGTAGATTTTGAAGAGTTTGTCGATATCCACCAGCGATCACCGCGGTTGCGCCAGTGCCTTGATCGGGTGCTGACAGCCAAGCGTCTTGGCTCGTTGAATACGGTGCTGGCCTATTGCCGCCTGGCTGATCCTGGTTTCTGGGTGAACCGCGCTTATCATGGCAAACAGCCGCGCAACCAGCGGGCATTGCGGCGTCTGGCGACACATTTGCGGGCCCGTCCGCGTTTTCGCGATATTCAGCAAACCGTGTGGTCACTGCGCGATGATCTGGTCGATCTGTACCGGCTGTCTGATGTGATTGGCGGGCAGAGTGTGCGGGCCACAGGTGATTCGCGCAGTCAGCTTGATCTTCTTCACGCCATCCGGATTGCGGTGATTGGTGACAGCCTGATGACGATCTGCCGGACCCCGAACATCGCCGAAAGCAACCAGTACAGCAACGAGGATATTCTGTCCCTCGGGCTGTCGCTTGATTTTGATTCGGCAGCCGACATCATCCGGTCCGCCTTCGGGCCGTCAGCAGGCATTGATGGTGCTGCCGAGCTGACCGAGGTCGAAACCTATAGCAGCGATACGGAAGGCAACTTCGCGGCGATTGAAGCCGAAGTGCTGGCACCGCTGGCCGCCAACAAGGTGCTGATCGACAGGATTACCCAGATGATCTCGGCACATTATGGCGCGCATGGCTGACCGGTTGGCATAAGTGATCCGTGGGCATTTGTGACCACCACCCGTGAAGTAACGGGGCTTGCCGCCGCGTAGCGATACACTGATACCTGTGGCGCGGTGAGACCGGCCCTATTGCGTGCGGGTCAGGCGATCATCACAATCAGGCATGTCACCAAAAAACTTGTCAGCATCAAAAAATTTTGCTGCAGTTTCAGGGTATTCAGTTTTTTTGGGGGAGAAAGCTGATGTTTCTGCTGGTACTTGTTACCTGTGTGACGCTCGAGAATCAGACGATGTGTCACGAATTTCCGCGTGAGGCTGAATTCGCCAGTCAGGACGCATGTCACATCGCAGCTGCTCTTGAACGTGGCCGATATAATTCACGGATACAGCGGCGCGCCTGGACGAAATATAGCTGGGAATGCCGCAATCACAGCCCGTCAGGCGTGAGAAAGATCTATATCTCATAGCCGTGATTCGGACTGTTGTGAGTATTGCAGCACCCCGGTATGCGCATGCCAGCCGGGTCGCCAATACAGCTGACAGCACCCCCGGGATGGCCGGGATACTACCTGCAAAACTGGGACAGAATCGGTGTGTGGCACAACTTTTTGCCGCATAACCATGGCTGTAACCATCTCGTTTTCACGTACTCCGTCCGGGCTGTGCGATTTTTGCACCGATCTGACGCAAAATTAGCCGTTTTTAACATCAGCATTTTTTTCCATCGTTTGTTCACCGCGAACGCAAGGCCCCCCGCGCGTTCATTGATACAACCCCAGAGAAAGAGACTAACATGAAGAAGATTATTGCTGCCTCAGCGCTGATGTGTGCCGTCGCCAGCGAGGCGATGGCTGAAATCAAGGTCGGGATCCTGCATTCCCTGTCCGGCACGATGGCGATTTCCGAAACCACCCTCAAAGATACCATGCTGATGCTGATCGACGAGCAGAATGCAAAGGGCGGTCTGCTGGGTGAACAGATTGTACCCGTGGTTGTTGATCCAGCATCTGACTGGCCGCTGTTCGCCGAAAAGGCGCGCGAGCTTTTGACTGTGCATGATGTTGATGTGATTTTCGGCAACTGGACATCGGTTTCACGCAAGTCGGTCCTGCCGGTCATTGAAGAGCTGAACGGCCTTCTGTTCTATCCGGTCCAGTCTGAGGGCGAGGAAAGCTCGAAGAACGTG
>ERZ802827.831-NODE-831-length-16037-cov-9.13027_pt1 | contig 16037 bp, 15 predicted proteins | sample MGYA00345652_ERZ802827 | MGnify/ENA primary metagenome ERZ802827 (study PRJEB30503, sample SAMEA104212372) | marine metagenome | biome: Westerlies Biome; feature: [SRF] surface water layer (ENVO:00010504) within the epipelagic zone...; material: water... | reverse complement strand
ATTCCCAAATAGATCTGAAGATAAATTATGTGAACCAACAACTCATCTTTTTGGAGCTGCCTCTTTTGCATTGAGAATGAATTCTCTAACTTTATGTTCATCCTTAACCCCCGGAGAGGACTCAACACCACCACTCACGTCGACCATAGCTGGCCCAACGGCCCGGACAGCACTACCCACATTGTCCGGGTTGAGCCCACCGGCCAAGATGAGAGGGAAATCTAAATTCACAGGTAACCGATTCCAATCAAATACGTGCCCCGTACCACCATAGTGATCAGCATGCCACGCATCAAAAAGAAATCCACCAGAGGGTTTGTAAGACGCAAGTATCTTTGCCATCTTTAACTCCTTACTCATCCGAACCGCTCTAATAAATGGATAATTGAATTGGTGACAGAAGTTTGGAGACTCATCACCATGAAATTGGATGTAATGCGGACTTAATTTTGATATTACTTCCCTTACAAACTTTTCCTCAGCATTGACTAATAAAGCAATGCAAAGAACATTTTTAGATAATGCATTTTTGATTTCTACGGCCAAATCAAGATCTACATGCCTCGAACTCTTATCATAAAGTACGAGTCCAATTGCATCTGCACCGGCAGCGGCAGCCATTCGGGCTTGAGCTGAAGAAGTAATACCACATATTTTAACCGCAACTGACGTCAACTAATTATCTCCATTAATTTCAGAACCCAAGAATAGAGGTCCCTTCGGTATATCCGGCAGACCATATTTGGAGGGATAACCAACATAAACTAGATATAAACCATTTGGTGGCGCCGTTGGGGCGCTTCTACAACGGTCCTTATGCTTAAGTAAAAGAGATATCCATTCCGGATCTCGTCGCTTTAAACCAATTTCAAGTAATGATCCAACTATGTTTCTGACCATATGTAATACGAATGCATTTGCAGTTATCTCAAATACGATAAGCTCTCCAGACCTATACACGCCTGCAGCATGCACATTTCTATAGGGAGATATGGACTGGCAACCCGAAGCTCTAAAGGCAGAGAAATCCTGCTCTCCCAACAAAGATGGGCAGGCAGATTGGATAGCGCTCATATTTATCTCATCCTGAACCCAAGTTATACCAGAGGATAATATAGCTGGACGCGTTTTCTGAGAGATTAATACATACCGATATGTGCGAGCAAGAGCACTAAATCGCGCATGAAAAGTGGGATCTACTCGATCTGCCCAGACCAGAGACACTGAGTCAGGCAATTGACTATTGCAACCCATTATCCAATTGCGAGCATTTCGTTCTGCCGAAGAGTCAAAATGAATAACTTGGTAACTAGCGTGCACACCGGTATCCGTTCTACCTGCGCAACTAACGACAATTGTCTCGTCAGCTACAAATGATAGCGCTTTTTCTAGCTCTGATTGAATCGACGGACTGTGTCTTTGTTTTTGGAAGCCGCAATAATCTCGGCCATCATAGGTCACTATAGCTGCATAACGGTAAATACCCTCAGGCATTGGTTTGTTATCAGGAATACGACAGTTTGGTGTATATTCCCATATGGCATCTTGCATTTTTTATCCTATGATGCTCCGATCTTCTGAAGATTTATTGATCTGGGAAGTCTGCATTTAACTTTTCAAGGACTTCTGTCGCTCTAGCTTTACCTTCTTTGCTTGACTCACTAATAATTTCCTGAAGAATTTCTCTAGCGCCCGCTAGATCGCCAAGATCAGCATAGGTCTCAGCAAGGTCTAACTTAACGTCAACGGGATTTATATTCTCAGAGGAATCTAAATAATCAAGGTTCTCTGAAAGTTCAGGATTAAAGTCATCTGTAAATTCAAACCCTTCGGCATCTGCAGGGTCTTCTGACTCATTATCAAACACTGATCCTAGGGTTATGTTATTATCGGAAATCACATACTCATCAATACTCTCAATCTCATTACTAACAACTCTCTGCTTCTGGTTTGGTTTTCTTCGCAACACAAACAAACCATAGAGTATTGATAAAAGGATTAGAGCTAACACAACTTTCGACTCAACAAACTCAATCCAAGATTGTTTTTTGTTTTCGCCCCTTGCTCGTTTAACTTCCGATAAGGCTCTGGCCGTCCCCTCTCTCTCAGAAACTACCATGCCTTCAAGCATTTCTATTTCAGCTGACAGCATATCGATTGTTTTAATCAACTCCATCTCGTTAGAATTAATTAAAATTTCGTTATCAGCAGAGTTCATCAGATCCTGATCAATGCTACTTTCCAGGGATTCTGTTGGTTTCGAAGGCAAATCGAGGTCACGTACCTCAAAATAGGGTATTTTTTGATCATCGCCAAACTTGGCAATCTGTAAATTTGACGAGTCTTCAAAAACTTGCCTAGGTTTTTGCGCGCTCCGATAATCTCTCTTTTTATAGATTTCAAGATTGAGGATTTGCGCAATTAACGTCCCCGACTGATCTTCTATAGAAGCTCTAGTTGGTATGTCGATTGTCGAGCCAATGATAACTTTACTTGGATACCCATCTAAAAATGCAGGCTTATTCGCACTATAAACACCATCCATAGTCTGCCAAATTGATAAGCTTTTAGGCTTGATTCGTTTGGATATATTCCAAAGAGTATCGCCTGACACAACCAAATACTGGGCATTTGGATCATTCATGCTAAGTGTTTGACTAGAGTCTCCACCAATATCATCTGAGACCATTCCGCTTTGTGCGAACATAGTGAAAGATAGTACGAAACTAGCGATTATAGGACGTAAAAGTGAAGTGATTCTGCCGACTCTCATTTCTTTTACCTGACAGGTGTTCCAGAAGATTTCGTGAAACAATGATAGCAAAGTAACAGGTTCACGCGCCACGAATAAACGATTTAAAATCTCAAATTCGCTGGCATCTCTCCGCGATACTTTATCAAACCCGAGAGCTACAAAAAATGTTAATTGTTATTTCTTATGTTAGATCAACCAAGATCCTTAGCATTCTCCTCAGAGGCTCTGCTGCACCCCATAGAAGTTGATCCCCGACTGTAAATGCTGATAAGTACTTGGAGCCCATATTCATTTTCCTTAATCGCCCAACGGGTATATTTAGAGATCCTGTAACTGCTGCGGGACTTAGGTGAGCCAGAGAATCTTCGCGTTCATTTTTAATTATATTAACCCATGGGTTAGCTTCATCAAGAATAGAGTGGACGTCTAGCAAGGGGACGTCATCAGTTAGTTTTATAGTAAGAGCTTGACTGTGGCAGCGCATGGATCCTACCCGGACGCATAGCCCATCAAGAGGAATTGGATCAGTCTCACGACCAAGAATCTTGTTTGTTTCCACTTGATTCTTCCACTCCTCCTTACTTTGCCCATTATCTAACTGAACATCAATGTAAGGCAACAAACTACCAGCCAATGGATATCTCCAATTATCAACCGGAAGAATGTCTGATCGTAGGGTGCTTGCAACCTTGTGATCTATTTTAAGTATCGCTGAACTTGGATCACTCAAGTCATACTTTACAGAATCACTAATTGCACCCATCTGACTGATCAGTTCCCTCATATTTTTCGCACCAGCACCTGATGCCGCCTGATAGGTCATCGAGGAGGCCCATTCGACTAGGCCCTCCTTAAAAAGACCTCCAAGCCCCATGAGCATCAGACTCACTGTACAATTCCCTCCAATGAAGTCTTTCACTCCATCTTGAATGCTGGACTCGATCATTGATAAATTAATAGGATCTAGGATGATTACCGAGGTTTTATCTGGTCGAAGTGCCGAGGCCGCGTCAATCCAATATCCACTCCATCCCTTATTTCTTAGAGACGAGTGCATTTTTCTTGTGTAATCACCACCCTGGCACGTCACAATAATGTCCATTGCGTATAATGCGTCGACGCTGTAAGCATCTTGCAGAGGAGATACAAGGCCATTGACTTGGGGACCCATTTCTCCAACTTGCGAGGTTGTAAAAAAGGTCGCATTTAGATGCTTAAAGTCTTCCTCTAACGTCATTCTGTTCATAAGAACAGAGCCAACCATGCCTCGCCAGCCAATAAATCCCGTATTAATCATTTTCCCACCTAGTTTAATTCTCATGACTCAGTCACGATTATAGAGCCGATAACTCCAGCGCTTTAACTACTGCATTACCCATTTCTGCCGTCCCAACTTTTTTCATTCCATCAGTAAAAATGTCGCCCGTTCTAAGCCCATTATCAAGAACAGAGCTTACGGCACGTTCTATGGCCTTGGCCTCATTTTTCGCGCCCAAAGAATAGCGCAGCATCATAGCTGCAGACAGAATAGTTGCCAATGGATTTGCAATGTCCTGACCAGCAATATCTGGAGCAGATCCATGACACGGCTCGTACATACCAACTCCATTAATATCTAGCGACGCAGACGGAAGCATTCCTATCGAACCAGTCAACATTGCTGCTATGTCTGAAAGAATGTCACCAAACATATTACCGGTGACAATCACATCAAACTGCTTAGGTTGCATGACCAGTTGCATGGCGGCATTATCCACATACATATGACTTAGCTTTACCTCAGGGTAATCTACAGCAACCTCTTCAACGATTTCACGCCACAAAACTGTAACTTCAAGAACATTAGACTTATCAACAGAGCATAATCGTTTACCTCTTATCATGGCCGCCTCAAAGGCCATGCGGGCGATTCGACGGATTTCTGATTCCTTGTACCTGTAGGTGTTATAGCCCTCCCTCTCACCATCCACAAGGGTTCTAATACCTCTGGGCTTACCGAAATAAATACCTCCAACGAGCTCTCTAACAATCAGAATATCTAATCCAGAGACATACTCTGGCTTTAAAGAGGAGGCATGTGATAGTTGTGGGTACATAATTGCTGGCCTTAAGTTGCCGAATAAGTCCAGCTCTGAACGAATAGCAAGCAATCCTTTTTCTGGGCGAATCTCTAAATCAACATGATCCCATTGAGGACCGCCGACTGCGCCAAGCAAAATAGCATTCGCTGCCTTTGCTTTTTCTAAAGTAGCGTTGGAGCACGGAAGACCGCAGGCATCGATAGCCGCGCCGCCAAGTTCACCATATTCAAATTCAATGTTTAAATTGAAAATTTCATCTACTTTTTTAAGTACTTTGATCGCCTCCGGAACAATTTCTGGGCCGATATTATCTCCCGGCAAAACCAAGACTCGTCGTTCTATCATTTAATAGCTCCAAATACCCAAGGGTGTCGATTTTCTCTATGCTCCTCATATTTTTTTACAAGATCAGCGTGCTGCAATGTTAAGCCAATTTCATCCAAACCATCGATGAGACAATCCTTTCTAAATTCGTCAAGCTCAAAGTTATACTCCTTCGCTGAGTCAGTGATTATGGTCTGAGATACAAGATCGACATCTAGTTGAAAGTTCGGAATCTTCTCAACCTCAACAAATAAGTCCTCAATTTCATACTCCTCCAAAATGACAGGTAAAATTCCATTTTTGAAGCAGTTGTTATAAAAGATATCCGCATAACTAGGAGCCACAATGACATTAAATCCATAATCTTCAAGTGCCCAAGGAGCATGCTCTCGGCTAGATCCACAACCAAAGTTCTTCCTTGTCAGGAGGATAGATGCACCTTTATAGCGAGCTTTGTTCAGAGGAAAATCAGGATTTATGGGCCTGTTAAGGCAGTCCTGCCCTGGTTCACCCTGATCTAAATATCTCAGCTCATCAAACAGATTAGGGCCAAAACCAGTACGCTTGATAGATTTAAGAAACTGTTTTGGAATAATCATATCGGTGTCAACATTAGCCCTGTCTAATGGAGCGACTAGTCCCTTATGCCGGGTAAAAGCTTCCATTTAATTTTCTCCTCGCGGTAACCAATCCCTGACATCAACGATGTGCCCCGCCACCGCAGCAGCAGCAGCCATCGCGGGACTCATTAGGTGTGTTCTGCCGCCAGTGCCCTGACGCCCCTCAAAATTTCGATTCGATGTTGACGCGCAGTGTTCACCAACTCCCAATTTATCCGCATTCATCGCCAAGCACATTGAGCAACCTGGCTCTCTCCAATCCATACCAGCCTTCTCAAATATTTTGTCAAGGCCCTCAGCTTCGGCTTGGGCCTTTACCATCTGAGACCCGGGCACAACAAGAACTTGTTTTACTGAATTAGCTACTTTATGCCCATCTACAACCAGAGCAGCCTCACGGATATCCTCGATACGTGAATTTGTGCATGACCCTATGAATACTCTATCTACATTTATGGACGTGATTGGAGTCCCTCCCTGAAGGCCCATATATTCAAGAGCACGAGTAAAACCCTTACGCCGATCCTCCTCAGCCTCATCCAGTGGATCCGGAACAAGCGCTGTAACAGGTGCAACCATCTCTGGAGATGTACCCCAAGTAACTTGGGGTTCTATGTCTGCGGCATCGATGACCACCTCGAGATCAAATACTGCGTCAGAATCGCTCACTAGCGTTTGCCAATAGCTTGAGGCATCAACCCATAATTTACCCTTGGGAATAAATTGGCGGCCTTTACAGTAACTAATAGTCTTGTCATCCACGGCGACCAAACCAACTCGGGCGCCTGCCTCGATGGCCATATTACAAACCGTCATCCTTCCCTCGATAGACATATCGCGAAATACAGAACCAGCGAATTCAATAGCGTGCCCATTACCACCAGCAGTGCCGATACGGCCAATAATCGCTAGGATCACATCTTTGGGAGTAACACCACAACCCAAAACTCCATGGACTGTAACCCTCATATTCTTCATTTTCTTGGTCACTAGGCACTGTGTGGCAAGTACATGCTCAACCTCGGAGGTACCGATTCCGTGAGCAAGACATCCTAAGGCACCATGGGTTGCAGTATGCGAGTCCCCACATACTACAGTCATTCCAGGCATTGTCGCACCTAACTCAGGGCCCATTACGTGCACTATGCCCTGACCCATTTCATTCATCTTAAATTCCTTGATTCCAAACTGATCACAATTCTCATCAAGTGTCTTTACTTGAATCCTTGAGACTAGATCTGGAATACCTGAGACACCGGCACTCCTCTCATTACGATCGGTTGAGATGTTGTGATCTGGTGTAGCTATATTAGTGTCAAGACGCCAAGGCAATCTGCCAGCTAGTCTCAATCCTTCAAAAGCTTGAGGCGACGTAACCTCATGCAGTACATGCCGATCGATATAGAGAACAGAGGAACCATCAGGATTCTCTTTGACAAGATGTTCATCCCATAACTTATCGTAAAGTGTCTTAGCGCGCATAAATATGATTCTCATATTAGAAGCAAGGTCGAATTATAAACTTGATTTAAGATGAAATAAATTCATAATAAGAATAAAATTAAGTCTTTATGCGAATATATAGGATTAATAATGAATGGATAACCAAAATTTAAGCGCCTTCATAATAGTAGCCGAGAATAAATCATTCTCAGAGGCAGCCTACGTGTTGGATGTAACTCAATCTACAATTAGTAAGCGAATAGCACTCCTTGAGTCACAGGTAGGAAAAAAACTGTTTGATAGGATTGCCCGGCGTGTCGCCCTAACGGAGGCAGGGCAAGAACTTTTACCTAGAGCCAGAAGAATCCTAAAAGAGTACGCAAATGCCCTTCAAGCAATTAATGATCTCTCAGGAAATGTCTCAGGCATCCTCAGACTCGCAATAAGCCACCATCTAGGTCTTCATAGGCTACCTGATCTACTCAAGATTTTCTCAAAAACTTATCCCGATGTTGTCCTAGATATTGAATTTATGGATTCCGAAAAGGCTTATGAACGAATCATGCAAGCTAAATCAGAGATAGGGATCATTACGCTAGGATCAGAAATTCACCCCAATATTCACAAGAAAGAAATTTGGGATGACCCTCTTAAGTTTGTCTGCTCGAAGGACCATGCATTATCGAAGCTACTAGATCCAGAACTAGAAGATCTAGCCAACTTTCCTGTCATACTCCCAGGATTAAACACCTATACAGGACGCATCGTGCAAAATATCTTTCAATATCGGCAAATCTCATTAGTAACTCCAATGAGCACTAACTACCTTGAGACGATAAGTAAAATGGTTGAAATAGGTTTGGGGTGGAGTGTATTGCCAGAGACGCTGACAAAAAACTTGCACAGCCTCTCAGTAAACCATACGTCAATAAAGAGGCAGCTAGGGTATATATGCCACACCAAACACACACTATCGAACGCTGGAGTGGCATTTTTATCGCTGCTAGATCAGCAATGTGAGATTGAAGTCAATCTTTAGATTGGAGCTAAACCGCTGCTAACATCTGCATTTTGTGCCCTATGTCTCAAATAATGATCCATTAAAGTGATAGCAAGCATTGCTTCAGCAATTGGAACCGCTCGAATACCGACACATGGGTCATGTCTTCCTGTTGTAACTACCTCGACTGCTCTCCCAGCTTTATCTATAGATGCACCAGGGATCCGAATGCTCGATGTTGGCTTAAGAGCTAGATTAGCCAAAATAGACTGTCCAGAGGATATACCTCCGAGCACGCCTCCTGAGTTGTTGGATAAAAATCCCTCTGGAGTTAATTCGTCCCTATGTTCAGTTCCGGTCTGACTTACCGAACCGAAGCCAGCTCCAATTTCAACTCCTTTTACCGCATTAATACTCATTAGGCTATGCGCTATATCTGCATCAAGTCGATCAAAAACTGGATCGCCAAGCCCAACAGGCATATTTTCAGCCACCACCGATACTTTGGCGCCGATCGAGTTGCCTTGTTTAAGGAGCGCTTGCATATAGGCTTCAAGCTCCTTTACTTTACTGGGATCTGGAAAAAAGAAAGGATTATTCTCGATAGCGCCCTTTTCAAATACCTCAGATTTGACCGAACCTAATTGGGACACGTAACCATAAATTTCAATTCCAGCCACCTGCTTTAGGTATTTCTTTGCTATGCCTCCCGCGGCCACTCGCAGCGCTGTCTCACGAGCCGAGCTTCTCCCTCCGCCACGGTAATCTCGGTTACCATATTTTTGATGGTATGTATAATCTGCATGAGAAGGTCTAAATAAATCTTTGATTTTACTGTAGTCTTTTGATTTATGATCCTGATTTTCAATAATCATTCCAATAGACGAACCAGTAGTTTTCCCCTCAAACACCCCCGAAAGAATATTTATCTCATCATCCTCTCGGCGCTGAGTAGTATAACGAGACTGCCCAGGTTTGCGCCGGTTAAGGTCATGCTGGAGATCAGTTGAGGATATCTCTAGACCCGGAGGACACCCATCAACGATACAGCCTATGGCAGGGCCATGACTCTCACCGAAGCTAGTGACTGTAAACAACTTTCCTATTGAATTTCCTGACATCTTTCTAAAACCTTATCAACAAGTGACTCCACGCCCCGATTATACGCGTTTTATCTAAACAGTTCTCCAAACTCGACCAGCTGCTCTCTGCTGAGCATAAAGACGCCCCCATCGCCCTCAGGAAACTCGAACCAAAAGAAAGGCACAGATGGAAAAGCCTTTTCTAACGCCTCTGAGGAATTCCCTACCTCCACTACCAAAATTCCCGTCTCTGACAAATAATTTTCGGCTTCTCTCAACAAACGACGAGTAAAATCTAAGCCATCTTGACCAGAATATAGCGCCAGCTCGGGTTCGTGATGAAATTCGTCTGGCATAGAATTAAAATCATCAATATCGACATAGGGAGGGTTGCTTACAATCAGATCAAATAACTGGCCACTCAAATCAGAAAATAGATCTGAATAGACAGCACTCACTCTATTTTGGACTTTATGCTTCTCAATATTTAATTCCGCCACCGCAAGAGCGTCTAATGAGATATCACTCAATATAACTTCTGCCTCGTCAAACCCATAGGCGCAACTAATACCTATGCAGCCCCCACCGCAGCACAAATCTAATATCCGCGCAGGAGCTTTATTCAACCAAGGTTCAAAATAGTCCATTATTAACTGCGCAATGGGAGAACGAGGCACTATTACCCTACTATCTACAATGAAAGGTAGCCCACAGAACCAAGCCTGCCCTGTAATATACGGCGCGGGAATCCGCTCTTTTAAACGTCGATCAAATAAAACAAAAACATCTTTTATCTGTTGGCCCGTAAGCTCCAAATCTAGAATTGACTCATCAGCACTCGGATCTAAATTCAGCGCGTGTAGCAATAAACTGACAGCCTCATCCCAGGCATTATCTGTACCGTGACCAAAGTAAATATCTGACTGAGAAAATACTGTCTCACCATGTTTGAGTACTTGCCGAATAGTCTTTCCCGCAAAGCTTGGCGCATCAGTATCTATTTGATCAGATAATCCAACATAGCTTGCAACCATAAAAACTCCACAAAGAGCTACAGTTTACCCTCGATTTACCTGTCGATGTGTGTTTTGTGACTGCAAAGAACAAAAAGATAACTTCCTCTACTAAAGCTTGCAGAGACCTAAATGGTAAACTTGTCATTTAAAAAAAAAATTTAGATCATTAAGAATTACAATTGGCTATTAATATAAAACTTAGGCCAAAATCTCACTCTGTTAGGAGTAAGTCCCTCTCGTTGCGACGTTATCTCTGAATCAAGTCTCTGATTAGGTTACAAGAAAATTTATTGGAAACTATGCGACAAAAGGGTTAAATTACAATTATGTCTTGATTTGAGGAAATCTAGGAATGCTCATCTTACTACCAAGACACCACTAGAAAGCTTTGGGGAACACTAGACATGCCAACGACTGCAATTGCTGGAAACGACATAAACTTTCGATCCAACCTGTCAAAGGAAGCTCAATTAGTGCGTAATGCGCTCATCGAGAGGGGATTGGAGACGCCTATGAGTGGCCTGCAATTATCTCGGGATGAAAAATATGCTCGAATCAGGGATGCAATGACACAGGTTGTAACAGCGTTAGGCCTTGACTTGACGGACGATAGCCTAGAAGAAACTCCTCACAGAATTGCCAAGATGTACGTTGATGAAATTTTTTCCGGATTAAACTATGAAAAGTTCCCAAAGATATCCTTGATACAGAACAAAATGAATACCGAGGAAATGGTCAAGGTAAAAGCGATCAAAGTCATTAGTACGTGCGAGCATCACTTTGTAACCATCGATGGCTTGGCAAACGTAGCCTATCTCCCGGGTAAGAAAATTATCGGTCTATCTAAAATAAATCGCATTGTCGCTTTCTTTGCTCAACGCCCTCAGGTCCAGGAGCGATTGACTCAGCAGGTTTTAGTTGCCCTTCAAACTCTATTGGAAACCGAAGATGTTGCAGTATTCATGGATGCAACACATTATTGCGTAAAAGCCAGAGGAATAATGGACGCCTCCTCAAGAACCGAGACCAGCGCATTAGGAGGCCACTTTAAATCTGACCAAAGTCTTCGTGATAATTTCTTAAATAGTCAAGTAAGATAGTCGCCCAGCCCTACCCTGGACTTTAGAATCGCCCCTTACCTGCGCTTAAAAGGCGCAATGCATTATTGAGGAGTCGATTAACTCCTCTTAATGTATGTCGATGATTAAACTAGGAACTTCTGAATTAAACGAGCAACATCTTCAGCTTCGCCCTCTAGATGCAAGTGATGGGAGCCAGAGACTTTTTGTATATCCATGTGTCTAATCCATTCAAACAAGGCGTTCTGCTGTCTCCCAGGAGATAGGGCGCTATTTTCAGCCTGAATCAACAACACTCTCGCCAATATCGATGTAAAGAAACCCTCGAGATAATCTTTTGAGAACTTAACAAAAGATGCGGCCTTTAAACGCTGATCATTGGCCCAATAGAACCCTCTGGAGCCCTCACTAACGCCCCTCTTGGCCAGCAGCGCTGCAGCCTCTTGCTGCAGTGGAACAAAACCCTTAACTCTGGCCTGAATAGCTTTCTCAAAATCAGGAAAAAACGTCGGTTGGGAATTAGCGAATCGCTTATTTTCTCTGATCGCTCTCTTTAACTGTTTGGCCGCATCATCAGCCTCAGAGGGCATTGGAACATAGCCATCGATAAGAGCTAGCTGTGCTACTCGATCTGCATAGGTTCCGGCGATCAGTCCGGCAATAGCTGCACCTCGAGAATGTCCAATAAGACTAAAGCGGTCCCAACCCATCTGGTCTGCGACACTGATTACCTCTCCAATATCAATCCAAATATCATAGCTTGAATCTCGTGATCGATGGCTACTTCTTCCATGCCCCGCCAGATCTAAGGCGATTACATGCAGGTTTTCCATGAAGGGAAGCATCCGATCAAACGAAGCCGCATTATCTAACCAGCCATGCAATGCTATAACAGGTGCATAGCCTGAACGACCCCATTCCTTGGCAGCCAAGGTTAAATCATTAACCTGAAAACTTCTTTCTCTAATAAACTCAAGTGACATCATGTATCCAATTAATTGAGGCCAGGCCCTCTCCAGGATAATCCATGGAAAGAGACGCGACACTACCTGTATTTAAAAAAGTTCTCGTATTTCCAGTTAAAAAGTCCACTAGATTGCCTAAGATAGGCATGTGAGAAACAAAAAGAATTCTCTGCTTTAGCTTTTTCTCAAGTAAAGCAGTGAGCGATAGAATATTTCCAGACGGTATTAAATCATCATTGAAGTTTATTTCAAGACCATTTTTGAACTCTAGATCCCTTATCATCAGAGATGCTGTCTGCTGAGCGCGCCGATAGGGACTGCTATAAACAGCATCAATGCCATCGATGACATCTATATGAATTTTTGAGGATGATATAATTTGTTTAATGCCAGCATCTGAGAGGCGGCGATCCGAGTCGGGAATTCCACCCAACGAGTCCCCATGACGCACAAGAATCAGCTCCATAACTTAAGCTGCGAGGAAAAACCGGTTACTCTCATACATCTGCTTTTGGTAGATCTTTCCCATCTCCATCTTTTAAAGCCTCACCATCAGATGAGACAAATGAGGGAATATCACTGTCATCAGACTCTGAATCAGATTCAATAATCTCAGAGTCTGATTCTGGGTCAGATGTATAGCCTGGCGTGAGCTCGACATCTGGCCACTCATCGAAAGGAAACGGTTTTGCCTCAGAATTAAAGGTTAAAAATAAAATTCCTTGATAAATCCACTGACCTAAAGCATTACCAAGTTTGCGTAAATTAGCATTGTCTCTGCCTTTAACGAGTACCATTAAAAATTGCCCTACAACAATAAACGCGAGAACAAATCGTCCCAAAGGAATCAAAATAGCCCCAAACAGCACCATGTAGGCAAATCTAATCCAGGTACTTGTTTTTTTAATATTTTCTTTACCATCAGTCATTTATATTCACCATAAAGTCTACATCCATACTTTGCTCAGATAACATCATCTCATTCAATGAATCTCTAATAGGTCGATGCTCAAATAATGTAGCATACAATGCGGACGCTAGGGGCATGTATATGCCTAATTCATCAGCCTTTAATTTGACCAGTCGTGAGGTATTTATTCCCTCAGCAACCTGTCCCACCTCCTTGACTGCCTCATCAAGACTCTTTCCATTTCCCAGTGATGATCCAATTCGAAAATTTCTGCTCAACGGCGAGGTGCAGGTCACAAACAGATCCCCAATCCCACTTAGGCCCAAAAAAGTCATAGGGTTCGCCCCTAACTCAAACGCGAAGCGATTCATTTCAGCCAAACTTCGTGTGAGCATCACGCTCTTAGTATTTTGACCGACGCCCAAAGCATCTGTTATGCCTGCAACAATCGCATAGATATTCTTTAAAGCACCTGCCAATTCAACTCCAAATTTATCGTAATTTGTATAAACTCGAAAATTGGAAGACACCAATAAATCCTGTACCTGAGCACAAAACTTGGTGTTCTCGCTAGCAACAACTGTTGCAGTTATCTGACCATCTGCTATTTCTCTAGCTATATTAGGGCCACTAATCACACCGATTTCACAGTGCGGCAGCTCTTCCTGCAACACTTGGCTTGGTAGAAGAAATGTTTCGCTCTCAATACCTTTGGCAGTGCTTATAATCGACGTTTTCTTTGAGAGGTACCCCGCTATCCTCTGAGCAGTTTTTCGAAACGCGGAGCTAGGCACAGCAAAGATCACACAATCGCAGTCCTCGACTGAAGAAAGGAGATCTGCTGTCGCAAAGACATTACGATTTATTGTGTATCCAGGTAAATAAACTGAATTTTCTCTGTTAGCATTAATCTGAGCAACCAAACTTTCTTCACGGACCCATAAAGATACCTGATGCCCATTCTGCGCAACATTGTTGGCTATAACAGTCCCAAAGCTGCCTCCTCCAAGCACCGCAACCTTATAGCTACTCTTTTCGTCCACAAGAACCTCTCAAATATGACTAAAGCTTCGTAATACCTCGATCGCAAGTATAGAGGCTTTCAGCAGATCACACAGCCGTCTTATTCCATTTTCAGAAGCATAATAAAGCTAGAATATTTAAGTAAACATTAATTTATTTAGTTGCTGAACGAACTGAGCGGGATTTTCAAGAGGCCTTCCCGCCGATAGCGCCGCTTGATCAAACAATACGTTAGCTAAGATTTCAGCACTGCCATCATCTTTTTCAGCGCTCAGCCTTGCAACCAGAGGGTGCATCATATTCACTTCAAGAATAGGCTTCGAATCTGGGACAGCTTGTCCCGCTGCCTCCATGATTTTCCTCATTTGCTCTCCCATATCATTATCACCTACCACGAGACACGCGGGCGAATCAGTTAACCGGCCAGTGGTCCTAACCTCCTCGACCTTCTCTCCCAAGAGTGTCTTAATTCTCGTTATTGTCTCGTCTTTGTCCTCGTTAGACTCAGATTCTTTCTCATCTTTTTTATCATCCGATTTATCCCCTGTGATAGAGCTGAGATCTAGCTCACCACGAGCGACATCTTGGAACGATTTTCCATCAAATTCTGTCAAATAGCCCATCATCCACTCATCTATTCGATCTGACATCAGAAGCACTTCGATACCATGCTTCCTGAATACCTCTAAATATGGGCTATTATTAATCACCGAATAACTATCCCCGGTCACATAGTAAATTTTATCCTGTCCTTCCTTCATTCGCTCAATATAATCCGCCAGGCTCACAGTAGGATCCGCTCCCTCGACAGATGAACTTGCAAATCGAAATAGTTTTGCAACCTTCTCTCTATTGGAGTGATCTTCACTCGGCCCTTCCTTCAGGACTGCTCCAAATTGAGACCAAAAAGTAGCATATTTTTCTGGGTCGTTAGTTGCCAATTTGTTGAGCATATCCAGCGTGCGCTTAGTCAAAGCCGCACGAATACTATCAACCATTGGTGTCTTTTGAAGGATTTCTCGAGAAACATTTAATGGCAAATCAGCACTATCAAGAACACCTTTAACAAACCGCAGATACATTGGCATAAACTGTTCAGCATCATCCATGATAAAAGTGCGCTTGATATATAACTTAATCCCTCTAACGGCCTCACGCTGGTACAAATCCATTGGAGCACTGCCGGGAACGTAAAGTAGACTGGTATATTCCTGTTTACCCTCAACTCGGTTGTGACTCCAAATTAGTGGTTCTGCAAAATCACTGGAGACATGACGATAAAATTCTTTATATTCTTCTTCACTTACTTCGCTACGAGATCTCGTCCAAAGGGCCTTAGCATCATTAACAGCCTCCCACTCAGGGACATTTTCAACTGTTTCATCTTCACTCTCTTTATTATTTTCACTCCCAGGCATGGGAGGCATATCAGGCTTGATCATTTCCACAGGGATAGCAATATGATCCGAGTATTTCTTGACTATACTTCGTAAACGCCAATCATTGGCAAACTCTGATTCATCGCCCTTCAAGTACATGGTAATGGCTGTACCACGCTCCGGCCGCTTAATTTTTTCAATCTGATAGTCAGCTTCACCCTCACAGGTCCATCTAACGGCTTCGGTGGCTTTGCTACCCGCCCGCCTAGACTCAACCACTACTTTGTCTGCAACAATGAAAGAAGAGTAAAAACCAACACCAAATTGTCCAATTAACTGAGAATCCTGCTGCTGGTCTCC
>ERZ802827.821-NODE-821-length-16139-cov-8.71823_pt1 | contig 16139 bp, 17 predicted proteins | sample MGYA00345652_ERZ802827 | MGnify/ENA primary metagenome ERZ802827 (study PRJEB30503, sample SAMEA104212372) | marine metagenome | biome: Westerlies Biome; feature: [SRF] surface water layer (ENVO:00010504) within the epipelagic zone...; material: water... | reverse complement strand
CTCATCTTAGACGTATCCAAGGTGATAAAGGTCATGAAGATGGTGCCCGAGTCTCTATGTCTCAACTTAGGGGAAGTCAATCAATTGCTCACTTAAGTGACATTGTTGTCGGCTTAGAAAGGGACATAAGTAAGGGCGACAATCGCTCGAAACTTGTCACCTTAAAAAATAGGTTCAACGGACAGACAGGACCATCTGGCGACCTTGCTTACGACAAGGAAACAGGACGCCTCATGCCTGCTCTTTTTGACCCAATCACTTCCACTACCGAAACCGATGGCTATGAATTTTAGGTCAGTTCTTTTCACCAAACAGGACTGCTTGCCTTGCATCCAAACCAAAGATGCTCTTCATAATCTGCTAAAGCTCAATCCATCTTGTGGTAACTACATCACCACATTGGAAAAAGAAAATCATTCGGCCTTAGTTGCAGCTTACGAGCTTGAAATGTTCCCAACACTCTTAGTCGTTGATGACAAAGGCGAAGAGGTTGGACGTTTTACAGGGGGCAAAAAAGTTCGTGAGTATTTACCAGGGCTTTTAGCCACTATGCGGATTATCCAATGCGCTTAGTTGCAGACATCGAGACCAATGGTCTATTAAGACAAAAAAATCCCATCATTCACTGCCTGGTCACACAGGATATGGATACCGATGAGATTATTAGATATGACGACACAGGTGCCTACCCCCCTATTAAACAAGGGCTCACCAATCTCATGGTGGCTGATGAAATATGGGGGCACAACTGGATAGGCTTCGATCAATCCTTTATTCGTGAGATCTATCCGTTCTATCAACCAACTGGAAAGACCTATGACACTTTAATCCTGTCAAGGCTCTTCTTTACGGACTTGTTGTCTAGGGACTTTTCAGTAGGTAATAAGAGTCAATTGCCAATATATCTTTATGGTCGTCATAGTCTGATGGCATGGGGGTATAGAAACAAGTGTTACAAGTCTGAGTTCGGAAAAAGCTTAGACAATGACTGGTCTACATACAGTCCAGAGATGCTTGAGTATTGTGTTCAAGATGTTCTAGTCAGTAGAACACTTGTAGAAAAGTTTTATCCAAAACTTGAGCAATACAAAGATTGCATTGACACTGAGCACAAGATTGCTGAGATCATGTCTTGGCAAGAATCCTGTGGTTGGCCCTTTGATAAACAAGCAGCTCAACAACTAGAGAGAAAACTAAGTAAGGAGCTTGACTCTATCTCTAACGAGATGAGACAGCAGCACCCCTTCATGAATGGTGGATTGTTCACTCCTAAAAGAGATAACAAAACACGAGGATATGTTGCTGGTGCTGAAATGTGTCGGTTAAAGGAGTTCAATCCTTCAAGCCGTGACCATATCGAATTTGTTTTTGACTGGTTCGAGGGGCACAAGCTTCAAGAGAAAACTGACAAAGGCAAGATCAAGGTCGATGACAAAATCTTAAGGGAGATAGGGACACCTAAAGCTCTTAAGTTTGCTCGCATCTTGGAACTTCAGAAACACCTAGGACAATTATCTGAGGGCAAGAACGCTTGGCTTAAATTAGAAACCAATGGAAGACTTCATCACAGTTGTATTCTCAACACTAATACTGGTCGCATGGCCCATCTACGGATTAATGCTGCCCAAGTCCCTAGTGCTCCTGAATATCGATCCTTATTCGGTCCAGGTGAGGGAAGAGTTCAAGTCGCTGCTGATGCCTCTGGCCTTGAGTTACGTGTGCTTGGTGCTCTGCTGTTTCCTTTTGATCAAGGTAAGTTCGCCAAGGAAGTAGTTGAGGGTGATATACATACAAAGCTAGCAAATATCTACAATACGAGTAGATCTACAGGAAAATCCTGTACCTATTGTATGATTTATGGCGGCGGCGATGTTAAGTTAGGGTTGACTGCAGGAGCATCTAAGGATGATGCTGCAAGCAAGGGTAAGGATATTAAGCAACGAATAATGGGTGACCTTGATGGTTTTCAAAGTCTCTCATCAGCCATCACAAAAGAAGCGAAAACTGGCACCCTAAAAGGATTGGATGGAAGACCCATTCGTATCCAAGGAAAAAATCATGCCAGTTTGAATTACAAAATTCAAAGCTTTGGCGCAGTGATTTGCAAGCTGTGGTGTATTCGTGTCAATGAGTTATTAAAGGAAGCCGAGATTGATTATTACCCTCTCGGATTTATCCATGATGAAATCCAGCTGTCAGTACACCCTGACCACGCTGAGCAGGCCGCCTTCTGCCTGGTAGCAGCAATGAAGGACGTTGAGCAACAAATCCACTTTAAATGTAAATTAGATGCAGAAAGCGTTATTGGAAACAACTGGGCCGAATGTCATTAGCACTAAACGTTTAGGCGATTTAGGTGAGCAATGGGTATCCATGCTTGCTGCTTGGAAAGGTGCTGAGGTTTTCCCTAATGGATATACCACTGGTGACTGTGATCTAATCATGCGTTACCAAGGGAAAGTCTACCAACTAGATGTAAAAGTATCTACATGGATCCCTCACCTAAATTACTGGCATGCTAAAAATGTTTGGGCGGTTAAGTATCCCGTCTATCCAGTCATTGTCGAACCAAAAGGTGACTTTGCTGACTGGACAGTGCGTTGGAAAAAGAACGCAGTCCCACCTGGGCTAGAAAACTTCTGGTCAAAAGATTACCGTATCGTTTCCACTACCACAAATGAATCCACTATTGCTAATTGATGCTGACTATTTCTTCTATCGAGCGGCTAGCGCGAGTGAAGATGAGCATGAATATTCCGAAGATGTCACCGTCATCGTTGGAGATCACCGCAAAGCAAAATCCATTGTTAATCAAGAGATTGCAAATCTCAAGCAAAAATTTAACTCAGAAGATGTTCTTCTCTTTTTTACGGATCGTAAGAATTTTAGGAAGGATATTGACCCCACGTACAAGGGGAACCGGACGAAGCGTAAGCCCGCCGGTTACCGCAAGCTCGTGGATTGGGGGAGGGAATCCTACAAATCACAGATGATGCCAGGTCTTGAAGCAGATGATGTTTTAGGCATCACTGCTACTCAAGGGCATCTGGGGGACTTTGTATTGATCTCACCTGACAAAGACCTGCAACAAATCCCTTGTCATATTTATGATCTCAAAACCGAATTTACTCAAACTCCAGAGGCTGCAGAACGCAAGCTCTACGAGCAGGCCCTTACCGGCGATGCGACTGATGGGTACAAGGGTTGTACGGGAGTCGGCCCTAAGAAGGCCGAGATCATTCTTAAGAAGGCAAAAGGTAATTACTGGTCTGCTGTCCTAGAAGCTTATCTAGAGGCAGGACAGACAGAGGATGATGCTTTGCGGAATTTGCGTTTAGCAAAGATTTTACAAGCTCCTGATTTTAATTTTCAAACCGGTCGTCCAATTCTCTTTACACCACAATGAACAAAGGCCCTTCTTACTATCAGCGCGGCAAAACAGAAGTCTGGGACTTCATACGCGAACAAGAGTTAAATTATCACCTTGGCTGTGCAGTTAAGTATATCGCCCGTGCAGGGCATAAAGAGTCCAAAATCCAAGATCTAACCAAAGCTATCCACTATTTGCAGAATGAATTACAAAGCATCATTGATGAGCCAAGCCCTCGAATTTCGTACAACGTACAAGATAACGAATGGTTTATCGGCGACGGCGACCCAGAAGTCTTTGATCGATGAGGAGTGGTCCGAGTTTCATGAGGCATTTCATCATGAATCAGATGAATGTGAAGCTAAGGAACTTGGTGATTTGGTATATGTTTGTTATCAATATGCTGCAAATAAAGGTTGGGATCTAGATGAGATTATGTATCGTATTCACAAGTCCAACATGTCCAAGCTGGATGAGAATGGTGACCCTATCTTTCGTGGAGATGGGAAAGTGCTAAAGGGACCATTCTATTCAGAACCTATTTTAACGGATTTACTATGACTAAAGATTATATTGCTCGCACAGGTCGAGTGCGTTCATGGATGGATAATCCTGAATCAAAATTACCCGTCAGCTGCACAGTTTTTGTGGTGGACGATTCAATGACTGGTGAGAATGGAATTGAAAAATCGTGGCGCTATGTGTCATTTGCCCTTCGGCATGCAGCCGGAGTCGCTGTACATCTTTCTAACCTCCGTCCACGGGGTACAGAGAATGGAAAGGGTCTCGTCGCTTCAGGCCCAGTGTCGTTTGCAAGGATCTACTCTTGTCTTAACGAAGTTCTTAGAAGAGGCGGAACCTATCGGAATGGGGCCTGCGTCTGTGTGCTCGATCTTAATTGCGCTGACGTAGAAGAGTTTGTTGATGCAACACGGGCAGAACTACCTTGGATTAAAAAATGCATACAAGTTACTCCTGAATGGTGGGCTGCTACCGGAGTAAATCTACGGGAAAAAATTTTACGGTCATTGAAGGCTGGAGATTTGTGGTTGACCAAGGTTAAGTACGATCAGAAAGGTGAGCGTATTTTTAGTAATGTCTGCCAGGAGATCTTTTTACCTCACAGGGGCAGTTGTTTACTTACCCATGTGAATTTAGGGGCTTGTGAAATAGATGAATTATATGATGCCTTTTATGAGGGGATGGTTGAGTTATGCAAGTTGCACCCTACTACCGGTGTGGGTGACACAGGTGAATACCTTGATCCATCAGAAGATAAACAAGTTGGTCTGGGGATGCTTGGACTTGCAAATTTCCTTTCAATACATGGAGTAAGTTATGCAGCTTTTGGTGAAGCACTCGCACTCATTGATGACACCAGTGCCACTTTGTCCCCAGCTCTTTCTATTGCTCGGGACTTACGGAGTGCTATTAACAATGCAGCTAATGTTGCTCGTGCTCATGGTATGGACAGAGCATTCACGATTGCGCCAACTGCAACTTGCTCCTACAAGTATCAAGACCTCAGAGGTAATACAACAACACCTGAGATTGCACCACCCATCTCTAACTCAGTAGACAGGGATTCAGGCACCTTTGGTGTTCAGTCTTATTACTATGGTGATGTAGAAATTGCCAGTGAAGTTGGTTGGGAGAATTTTAAGGCAGTAGCTAATGGTATCTGCCAATTGCTAGAAAATACAGGGTTGTTCCATGGTTATTCATATAATCATTGGAGTGACTGTGTAACCTATAACGAGGAATTTATTCAGGACTGGTTTAACAGTCCACAGACATCATTGTATTACGCGCTTCAAGTCTCCCCGGATACACTCCGCAAAGATGACGTTACTTCGCTAATGGATGAGGACTACGCAAACATCTTTGATTTTCAGGACAACTATGACGACGACCTCTGCTCCAGCTGCGCTGAGTAGCTACACAAAGATCATGAACCGCAAGCGTTCGTGGACACCGCTTCAAGTTGATAAGGGTCAGCTTGTAGTGGGCTCAGAAGCAACACTGAAACGTTGTCTTGCCTTGCGGACGCTTGAGTTGCCAGTAAAAGAAATGCTTGCTCAAGGTCTAGAAAAAGATCTACCTAATGACCCTGGTGTCATCCCTGCTCTACGTTCAAACATGGCCGATGAGGATAAGCATGACCTTGGTCTTTCCTATGTTGTTGCTGCTCATGGCGTGGATGAATCCGCAGAGCGAGAAGCCGAGACAATTCGTAAGGCTTGGCTTGAATCACCGGAGCATCCAATACTTAAAACAGCGATCCTAGAAAGGTCTGTATTCTTTGTACTTTTACCCTTCTTTAGATTTAACGGAGACATCGGGATTCGCAGTTTAGCGAGTGATATTAGCAGAGACGAACAGACCCACGTATGTCTCCATGGAATGGTTGCACATGATCTGGGACTTAAATCCACTGAACATTTAAACAAGCTTCGGCGAGCAACAGTCCATTGGGCTATGGATCTTCTAGGTCATAGTCAAAATAAATATCTAAATAAAGATTTCTGGATGCGTCAGTCAGATGCTCTTTATAACAATGGCAAAGCACCAGAACTAGCAGATACACAACGAGCACGTATGCCTAGTTTTTTTGAGGCCAGTAACATTAACCTACCGCAATATGGATGAACTTTCTGCATCGGATGTTTTCAAAGGAGATGCTCCAATTGAGCGTCTTGCTATGGAGCTTGATAGCAATTTTCCCATTGTTAATCCACTACCAACAAATACCCCCGCTGAGATCATGTATCGAGCAGGTCAAAGATCAGTAATCGAATTTATCAAACAACTATTGGAGTAAGACTATGTGTGGAGGAGGAGGCGGCGGTGGCCGTGATAGAAAGGCTGAAGAGCGGGCTGCACAGCGCCAACGAGATGCTGAAGAGCGCAACAGACAATTTGCAGAAGAGCAAGCAGCTCAACAAGCAGCTCAACAGAAAGCTGCACAAGATGCCTTCAATGCTCAAATGGCAACACAGCAAGCTGCACAACAGCAACAAGCCCAGCAACAAGCGGAGCAAATGGCGGCACAACAAGCAGCTGCTGCAGCTGAACGTGAACGCATTGCGAACCTAAAGCCTGTTGCTGGTAGGCAGAGCATGCAGAACAACCTGAGTGTCCCACAACAACCTGGAGACTTTTCACCACCACCTAATCCAGGCACTGGTACATCAGAAACTTTTGATCCTTTATCAGTTGCACCTACTTTCGTAAACGATAACGTCAAGCCCGTTGTCCGTGGTGGTGCTGGACTTACCCGTGGTGGTGCTTCTAGTGTTAATGATAAAACTACTATTGATAAGACTACCCGTATTGGTAGTGCTAAAGATAAGAAAAAAGCTACTGGATTAAACATCCCTACTTAAATGAAAACTTCCGCACAAGCTCGGTATCAGTTCGGTACAGCTGATCGGGAGAACTACCTTGATATGGCACGTAAGTGTGCAGCTCTTACTCTTCCTTACCTCCTTACTTCGGATGGTTTTGGGAGTGGTGAGAACTTGCCTACTCCGTGGCAATCACAAGGCAGTAAGGGCGTAAATGTACTTGCATCAAAAATGATGTTAAGTCTTTTCCCAATCAATACAACATTTTTTAAGCTACAGATTAATGACGCAGAACTTTCTAAACTACCTAACGTAGGGCCAGAGGTTCGCTCTGAGATTGATCTCTCATTAAACAAAATGGAACGAGTAGTCATGCAGCACATTGCTGAGACTACAGATCGAACCATTTTGCATGTAGCTATGAAGCACCTTGTTGTGAGCGGCAATGCTTTGCTGTTTCAGGGAAAAAAAGCCCTTCGAGTGTTCCCTTTAGATCGCTATGTAGTGAGCCGAGATGGTAATGGACAAGTTACAGAGATAGTTACAAAGGAGCTGGTTGCAAGAGATTTACTTCCAGAAGAATTTCAATTGTCACATGCATCTCTTGAGGGTGCTGATGTTAATAGCCCTGGAGAAGATGGGCCTAAGCTAGGTGTTGCTTCTACTTCTAGGGGTAAAGGCAAGACAGATGATGCTGAGGTTTATACCTTAGTCACCATGAGTAATGGTCAAGCCAAGTGGCATCAAGAATGTGATGGTAAAATCATCAAAGGAAGTGAGTCTAGTTCTCCTTCTAAATTTAATCCTTGGACTGCGCTGAGATTCAATGTCTGCGATGGCGAAAGCTATGGTCGAGGCAGAGTAGAAGAGTTCTTTGGGGATCTTTCTAGCCTTGATATGTTGATGAAGGCAATGGTAGAAGGCACAAGTGCTGCTGCGAAAGTTGTTTTCCTTGTATCACCTAGTGCAACTACTAAACCACAATCACTAGCACGAGCATCAAACGGTGCCATTATTCAGGGCCGTCCAGATGATGTTGGAGTGGTTCAAGTTGGTAAGACTGCGGACTTCAGAACAGTATTAGAGATGATCAATCAGTTGTCAACTAGATTGTCTGATGCATTTCTTGTTCTGCAAGTTAGACAGAGTGAGCGCACTACTGCCAGCGAAGTTATGGCCGTACAGCAGGAGCTAAATGAACAACTTGGAGGAATCTTTGGAAATCTAACCAGTGAATTACTCAGGCCATATCTAGCACGCAAATTACACATGCTCAGCAAGTCTAAATTACTTCCAACACTGCCAAAGGATTTAGTCATGCCCACTGTGGTTGCTGGTCTTAATGGTGTAGGACGTGGACAAGATAAGCAATCACTTATTGAGTTTCTTCAAACCATTGCCCAAGGCATGGGACCAGAGGCTTTGTCTCAGTATGTGGTTCCAACTGAATTTATGGCTCGCTTAGCGGCTGCTAGTGGCATTGATACTGTTGGTCTAATTAAGACACAACAACAGATTCAGTCTGAACAAGAGGCTGCTCAGAAACAAGCAACACAAAGTCAAATCATGGGTCAGATGGGGCAGCTTGCCAAGTCACCCATGGCAGAACAGTTAATGAATCAAAATGGAACCGAAGAAGAAGCGCAGCAGGGCGCGAACCCCGGAGGGGCAGTTCAAGGGCAACAACCCCAAGTACCCGGACCTCAATGAAGCTTGGAATCCTGATGAGGTTGCTCCAAAAATCAAGAGCAAACTCAGCTTCCGAGTTAAACCCCGCATTAAAACTTCTGGCAGTGCAGGTAAGTACAGCCAGAAGCCAAAGATCCGCCCAAGTATGTAATTTATGACCACCACAAACTTTGACCCTTCAGAGGGTGTATCCACAGAACAACAAAATGCTGAAACAGCAGCCCTAGCCCAGGGTGAAAAGATTGCTCAAATGGAGCAAGAAGATCGAGATAAGGGTTGGGAAAGGCAAGTTGATGATGAGGAATCTGCTGAACTAATCGGTGGCAAATTCAAAAGTCAAGATGATCTACTCAAGGCTTACGAAGAACTACAATCAAAACTAGGTAAACGTAATGAAAATGATGATGATGATAACGAAGAGCCGGTCGAAGAAGGGCTGCAAACCGAAGGGGACCAAGAAACCGAAGAAGTATTAGATCAAGGTGAGGTCAGTGAGACTGTTGCTTACATGGAGGAGTTGAGTAAGGAATATGATGAGGCAGGTGATCTCTCACCTGATGCAATCAAAAAACTTGCAACACTGGCTCCAGAGGATCTGATCAAATCATATCTACAATATCAAAAGAGAGCTGACCAAGCTTTTGCTGCTAGATCTATGCAGCAAGCAGAAGTGGTAAGCATTCAGCAATCAGTTGGAGGTGTTGAAGCCTATAACGAGATGATCAATTGGGCTGCTACTAACCTAACTGAACAAGAGATCACTGATTTCAATTCGATTGCTAATGGAACTAATGTTGCTGCGGCTAAGTTTGCCGTGGAGGCCCTCAGTCAACGCTACAAGGCTAATGAAGGCTTTGAAGCACCACTTGTGACAGGCAAGGCCCCTTCGCCCCGTGTGAAGGGTTACAGGTCTCAAGCAGAGCTTGCTAGGGATATTGGTAATCCTTTGTATTCATCCGACCCTGCATTCAGAGAGGATGTAGAGGAGCGTTTAAGGAACTCTGCTGATCTTCTTTAGTTCTCCATAGTTCGTTCATCCCTTAAGGGGGACGCATCTACTCAGTGCATGGAACGGGGCCTGAGCCTATGGAGAAACCCATGACCTCTAATCAAGTTCGTTATGCAGTTCGCCTTCAGCAGGCTGCAGAACGCAAATTCAAGCTCACCTATCGTGGTGTCCAATACTTACTCGTTAAGTAAGCTTAAATTCTTTTCCTTGTAAACCTCCAAGGAACGGTTACGGAATCGAGGATCGGAAAAGCCTCGATGTCTGCCAGATGGTGTAGGAGGGGTTCGACTCCCTTCCCTGGTATTAGCCTTCCAAGCCCCCGAGGGGATAACTTGTTAGGTGCTAGCGCCTAGTCTGTGGCCTAATACGGACAAAATTTCTACCGGTAGAAAGAGTTTATATTTCTTTTATTTATTATTTACTATGACCATTACCAATATTACTAGGCCCAACGCCGCCAATGGCGCTGTTGGTTCCGGTTCTTATAATGATAGGTACGCCACCAGTTTAAAATTATTTTCAGGCGAGGTGTTTCAAGCCTTCAACTCAGCTACGATTTTCAAAGGTTTGATTCGTTCTTACACCCTACGAGGTGGCAAGAGTAAGCAATTCTTGATGAGTGGGAAGCTTAATGCTGGCTATCATACGCCCGGAACAGCTATCGAGCCTACAGAAGTTCTGAAGGCAAATGAGCGCACAATCATCATGGATGATTTGCTTATTTCCAGCCAATTTGTATATTCTCTTGATGAGATTCTGTCTCAATATTCTCAACGATCTGAGATCTCAAAGCAGATTGGTGAAGCTTTAGCCCTTCATTATGATGATCGTCTTTGCCGTGTTCTGTGTAAAGCAGCAACAACCGCTTCAGTGGTAACTGGTGAGCCTGGTGGCTTCCAAGTTAATATTGGATCAGGCAAAACTTTTGATGCTCAATCAATTGTAGACGGTATGTTTGAAGCAGCCGCTACCCTAGATGAGCGTAACGCACCTATGGACGGACGTGTCTGCGTTCTCAGCCCTAGACAATACTATCATTTGATTAGTAGCGTTGATACTAACATCCTCAATCGTGAAGTTGGTAACAACCAGGGTGATATGAACAGTGGCAAGGGTCTCTACTCTATTGCTGGTATTCGTATCTTTAAGTCTAATGTTTTGGCTACCCAGTATGGTAAGACCACAACTAATAACGCAGCTGTAACAGGCGAAAACAACAGCTATGTTGTTGATAACACAAACCTTGCGGGTTTGATTTTTCATAAAGAAGCAGCGGGTTGTGTAGAAGGTATTGCACCCTCTATTCAAACAACTTCTGGGGACTTTAATGTTCAATACCAGGGCGATTTGATCGTCGGACGTTTGGCACTTGGTGCAGATGTACTTCGTACTTCTGTTGCCGGTTCTCTTCAAGCAGCTTGATAATTTATCCTTAGGGCTTCGGCCCTTTGGACTTCCCATTTCCTAAGTAAATTAATGGCAACTATAAAGGCATCACGCCTAGCAGCAGTAAACACAATTATTTCTAATGTAGGACAAAGCCCACTAAATAATCTTGATAGCGGTAACCCTCTAGCAGAACTAGCAGAAGGTATCTTGGATGAGATCACCCGTGCTGTACAAGCTGAGGGCTGGTCCTTTAATACAGAATATGGATACCCCGCAACTCCTGATGCGACGACAAAAGAAGTTGCTGTCAGAAGTAATATGCTTTCTGTGGATCTATCCCCAACTCATAAAAAACAAGTTGTAATACGTGGAGGTAAACTCTACGATAAGGTAAATCATACAGCTACCTTTACCGAAGATAGCCTTGAGCTTGATATTGTGTGGCTTGTTGATTTTGAAGATATGCCAGAAGCTTATAAAAACTATGTAACTATTCGTGCAGCTAATGTATTTGCTGGCCGCACTGTTGGCACACAGGAGGCAGTTAAGTTTGGAGAGCGCGAGGAACTGATGGCTCGTGCTAATTGCATTGAGTATGAGACTCAGCAGGGGGACTATACAGTCTTCTCTAATAGAGATAATGAAATGACATATAACGGTTACCGTCCTATTGATGCTCTCTGGAGATAATTATGGCAGCTATTTCTCAGAAAATTCCTAACCTTCTTGGAGGCATTAGTCAACAACCTGATCCTGTTAAGCTAGCAGGGCAAGTGGTAGATGCTTGTAATGTTTCTCTTGATCCTACGTTTGGCTGTAAAAAAAGACCACCTATTAAATTCTTAGGCCAGCTCGCTACTAACATCCCAGTTGATGCACATTGGTTCCCTATTTTTAGGGACTCGTTTGAGCGTTATGTTGGTTGCATTTATCAGAACACAGATGGCACTGCAAGCCTTCGAGTCTTTAATGCTGAGACGAGCGTAGAACAGACTGTCAACACCTACGGCTCTGCTGCTGAATATCTTGTTACGGATAGTAGAAAGAGTCTGCATCAGCTAACCATCAACGATTACACAATGATCTGCAATGGTGAAAAGGTTGTCACCATGTCTGGATCAGGTACAGCAGCTATTGAAGAAGCTTTAGTTGTTGTAAATGAGGTTGGTTATAATACTACTTATGGTATTGATTTCCTTGAAACTACTAACAATCAAAAAGTAAAAGTCTATAGGGCTAAGAAACTAGCAATATCTCCTGGCTCTTTTGAAGTTACTGGTGATAATGGTGCCTGTTCTCTGGCAGGTAATCAGAATTTTGTCCTTAGTGGCAGTGGTACTCAGACTGGTTTAGGTTTCAGTGTAATTACTAATTGTACTCCTACTTTAGTTACTACTGTAATCCCAGGAACTTTCTACCCCACAGCTGTTAGCTATACAGGTGGGAGTATGGACAGCTTAGGTTTTGGTAGTGCTGATAATTATGGAGCCGGTTCATATGTTTATTCTTCAACGAGTGGTTCAACTGCATCTGGAAGCATTTCGTTAAGAGTAGAAGCACGGGTCACTGGTGATAATACGGGGAATAATTCTTTTGTATTTTCTTCTGTTGCTGTTACTAGCTACAGCACAAACACTGTGCCGTGGTCTACTGGTGTTTCTTTTACTGCTAGTGGTGTGAGCTTCAGTGTCTCAAGTGTCCAGCAAGGCCCTACTGGTAATACATACACGTATAAAAGTGTCTATGATGCAGAAGTAAGACTTAATCAATCTGGATCGAACTGGCGTGTTGGTGATAGTGTTACTGCAACTTTAAATGGTAAAACGTACACTATTACTGTTGAGGAAGAATCTTTTGGGTATGGATATGATGCAGTCCATTCTGCCTCCTTTACCACTGCTGTGGATAGTTCTACGTCGGGCCCATTAAATGTTAGTGATATTGTTCAGGGACTTGAAACTCAAATTCTTGCAATCACTGATTCAGCTGGTGCTCAAGAATATACCGTTGATACTATTGGCAATGTACTTAGAATTAAACGAACTGATAGTGCGGGTTTTAACCTTCAGTGTAGAGGCGGCACTACCAATAATGCCCTCTATGGTGTCAAAAGTGAGGTGTCGGATATCAGCCGCCTACCTGCTCAATGTATCCCTGGAGTTACTCTAAAAATACGCAACACATCTGAAGCAGCAGCTGATGATTATTTTGTTGTGTTTGAAGGGAGTGAGGGGGAAATCCCCGGTACAGGTACTTGGATTGAAACTGTAAAACCTGGCATTGTCACGGACATCAACGCTTCCACAATGCCTCATGTGCTGATCAGAGAAGCTAATGGTGATTTCTCCTTCCGCCCTCTATCTAAATCCGCTCAGATCGCTGCGAATGGTGGTGTGGCATTAGCAGAAGAAGACTATCTCTTCTGGGCAGGTCGGCTTGTAGGGGACACCGTTACTAATCCTGATCCTTCATTTGTTGGGGATACCATTAAAGACATGTTCTTCTATATGAATAGGCTTGGGTTCTTATCAAGTTCTGATGTAATCATGAGTCAACCAAGTGATTACTATAATTTCTTTTCTGGTTCTGCTATCTCTGCATCTGATGCTGATCCTATCGATCTAACAGCTTCTTCAACAAAGCCATCATCGCTTAAATCAGCACTTGGTACATCTAAAGGTCTGTTGCTCTTTGCTGAGAATGCTCAGTTCCTAATGGGAACAAGTGATATTGCATTTGGCCCCTCTACAGTAAAAATCACTGAGATTGCTAACTATGCATATACATCACATGTAAGGCCCGTTGAATCAGGAGTTTCTGTGGTCTTTTCTACAGAAGCTGATACCTATTCAAAAGTCTTTGAAATGGCTGTTGACTCATTAGACAACAGACCTTTGGTTGCAGAGAATACACGTATCATCCCTGAGCTAATCCCCCCAGATTTAACTATTGCTTCATCCTCACCAAATAATAGTTTTATTTGTTTTGGTGCAGGAGATGAAAACCTCTATACCTTTAAATTCTACAACGAAGGAAACAACAGAACTATTGCTGGTTGGGCTAGATGGGTCTTTCCAGGTGATATCAAGTTGTTTGAGTTTACCCACGATACAGGTTTTGTTGTTATGTATAACGCAACAAACACATCTCATATTATTGGAAGGCTTGAGTTTCTTGATGATCCCGATACTGCTCCTATTAGCGTTCATGGGCGAAAGTTCGTCCCGCGAATGGATAACTATTTGTTTGATTCAGATGTTACCGAGTCAACCGTAAATAGCACTACAACACGTCTTACTCTTCCCAGTGGGTTTTATGTGACAGGATCTACTGTTTACCTTTTAGATGCTGCACAGGGTAATGCTATTCAGTATTTCTCACATGCTGCGGCTACTGATGGCACTAACTACTATATTGATGTACCAACAAAACAAGTCGCTGGTTCCTATTTAGTTGGTTTAGGATATCAAATGAAAATAGAACTTCCTAGCTTCTTTGTTGTAGAAGATAAACGGTCTGATCGTAGGAATATACCAGTCGTAGAAAATGTATATCTTGACTTGCATCTATCTGGCAGTCTTGATGTTTTACTCAAGCGGGTGGGTTATGACGATCGTACTCTATCCATTGAACAACCTTCAGCTGATATTTACCTGGCTAACGATCCAGCAATCACAGATGTACACACACAAGCTCTCCCTGTCTTCTGTCGTGGATCACAAGCCTCTTTAACAATTACAGCTGACAGTCCTCTTCCAGTATCTCTCTCTAGTTATTCATGGGAAGGGCACTATAACAACAGAGGTATTCAATCAATAGTTTAAATGAAAGCACATTACCGTACCGCCACGTTTCAAGACGGACTTATTGTCGCGTCTAATCTCAGACCAGAAGATAAGAAAGAACTGGAGCGTATGGGTTTATCCCTGCTCCATGTTGCCTTAGGAATCTTTGAAAGTGAGCACCCTACAGCTATTATCTCACCTGATGGTGATGTTTGTGGGGTTGCTGGCGTTGTCCCTTTGGGCAACAAAGTAGGTCAAATATGGCTGCTATGCACTCCAGATATAGGTAAATCTCCTATAGCCTTTTTTAGACAAGCAAAGGTTTGGCTGGAGAGCATACAAAAGAATTACATTCTCCTATGGAATCATTGTGATTCTACAAATAAAGTCCACCACAACCTATTAAAATTTCTCGGCTTTAAAGCCATCCATAAGGTTTATATCGGACCTGAGTTATTCCCGTTCTATGAAATAGTGAAATTATGTGTGTAGTAAGCTCGACGGTCGCAGGTGCTGCAGCAATCAATGCCACCTTAGCAATTAGTGCTGTTACAGGGGCAGCCTCCATTGCTATGGGGATTGCATCTCAACAGCAACAAGCACAGCAAGCTGCTGCTCAGCAATCAATGGCTCGACAGCAATTTGCTGCTAGCCAGAACATGCAAATGATGCAGCAGCAACAGGCAATGCAAATGCAAGCTCAACAACAACGAGCCCAGATGCAGATGTCAAATAATCAACAACTTAGGTCTGCTCAGTTATCAAACACTCAATTTCTTGCTTCCCAAAAACAGCAAGCAAATCAGATGATGATGCAGCAACAGCAAAGTAATGCTCGTATGGCTATTGAAGCCCAGCAGTTGCGTGAAAGTCAAGCCATGCAGCAAAAGACTAGCTTGGCTCAAATGGAATTACAACGTAACCAAGTCAATGCTCAAATTATTAATACTAATAAACAACAGCAAAGGCAAGTTATCAACCAACGTGCTCAAATTATTGCACAGGATGAAATTGACCGCACCTTATTTCAATCGAATTTTGAAGAGGCTCGGGATCAAAACCTACTTAATAACGAAGCAGCCAATCGTACTTATGTAGCTGAACAAGCTAAACTTAATGAGGTTCGTCAGAAGGCCCTATTTGAGCAGCAAAACATCATTGCTCGTAGCATTGGTGCTAAGGGTTCGATCCTTGCTACAGGTCGGTCTGGTCAATCAATTGGTTTGCTTCTACAAGATGTAGATCGTCAAGCTGGTTTTGCTGAAGCACAAGAAATGGCTTCGTTGGATAGTGCTAGAGATCAGGCCATTATTTCAATGGATGCTGCATATCTAGAAAATCAATCAAGTAATAATAAAGCTGCTAGTTCTATTGGTGCAAAACCAAAAGATCCCTATCTGCCAAAGATGCCTGAAACTCCAACCTTAGTTGGGTTAGGAATAGACAACCCTTACATTTAAAATTATGGCTAGAATCCCTCAGGCCGATTTTGGTGGTACTAGGTTTCAAGGAAGAGCGCAATCTCGACAATACAATCCGGTTACTGCTAA
>ERZ802827.817-NODE-817-length-16218-cov-7.39547_pt1 | contig 16218 bp, 18 predicted proteins | sample MGYA00345652_ERZ802827 | MGnify/ENA primary metagenome ERZ802827 (study PRJEB30503, sample SAMEA104212372) | marine metagenome | biome: Westerlies Biome; feature: [SRF] surface water layer (ENVO:00010504) within the epipelagic zone...; material: water... | reverse complement strand
ATTTTTATAAAGAAAATATAAAAAAGTTTAGAGTTCGCGTACAAAGACTTTACCCAAACGAAACGTTTGATGAAGCTGCTAAGGTACTCGTCACAGAATCAATACGCCCACTTATGTATGATATAATAGACGATTTAACGAAGTTTTTGAAACCAATGGGTGATTTGATCATTAGTGGTGGTGAAGCTGTAAATTTTTATTTAACTGGAAATGATAGAGTAATAACATCGGATATTGATACGAAATTTGTACCTAAAATGAAACCCGATAATAAGTATTTTGGTAAATTACAAGCCGTTAAACTTTTACTTTGGAATAAATTGGGTGAAATAGCACAACGTGATAATTATAAAATTATAAATAAAGTTATTACAGAAACAGAACAATATTTTAACGAAGACAAATTTAATTATAGTAATAATGCTAATGCTGTATATAGAACAAATTGGGGGTATAGAATTGCAAGGTATATCGGTTTAGCAACTGCAACTGATAAAGGGTCTAAGGGGTATCATGTTACACGAAGGTATTCATTAATGCCTAAACGTAAAAATGTTAAGGGTAATGCAAATGTACTTATTGATGTTGAATTATTTACGTTAGATATGAAGTTTCGTTTGGTTAATACGAAAACTGGTAAGCTTGAAGATAAAAATTTTGGTGGTATTCTTGATATTGCGTTCATGCGCCCAAACCAACTTGGTTATAACGTTGCAAAGGCAAATTTTAGTGGTGGTACTAACATGACATTTGCAAATCAAAATAAGAACCTCTCTTATTTAAAAAGGTATAAATATCTTAGCATACCGACAAAGCATTATCTTATCGAAGACATATACACCATGCAAAAGATGGGTCTTAGACCAGGTAAAAAGGAAAAGGACCGCAAACGTATGCTTGCATTGGGTAGATTAATGACGAAAAAGAAACTTTTAAGTACGGATTCTATAGATACTATCGCAAAGAAGGTCGGTATAAAATATGGAAAACCTGCACACAAATTCCGAACTTATACAAAGGTCGGTCCGGGTTTAATTAAAAAAGCCTCGAAAGTTAATCCTAAAAAGTACCGTTTATCTACAACTACACCATCTAAACCAAAACTTAGTAAAGACATATTTTACGGTTTAAAAGCTAATCATGTAAATATGAGAACACCACCAAATTACTTACGAACACAATCGAATCAAATATTCAACCTTGAAAAAATGGCCTGGAAACCAAATCCAAATCAATCGTATGTACGTAATGAAATGAATTTTAGACCATCTAAACCAAGACCTTTGCCTTCAAAAATAAACAATGTAAATATGACAGAAACCCTATACGGTTTCAAACCAATTCGAGATCAGTGGGTTCCTAAACCAGTACTCGAAAAATCAGCAATGATACCATTTATTGGTTTAAAGAAATGAAACCATTGTAGTATATAAAAATGATATACGATACTCCAGCAAAAGCAGACGATGGTATGCGACATGTTAAGGTTTTTACAGAAGACAAGAAAAAGTGCTTTGTTCAGTTAATTGGTGTTGATGTTTTGGATATCGACAAAAATACAGGTGAAATATCTTTTGATATTTCAGGAGATGATAATCAGGCCAAAGTTGAAGCTGTTCACGCAGAAAATGTTCAGTCGGCGCTTCAGAATAGCCAAGAATGGTTTGGTAAAGAAGTGTCTGAAAAAACGATTGCAAAGGCATACATAAAAGATGATGTTATTACAGCAGAAAGAATTGAAGCGACTAGAGTTTTTGATTCTAAGAGAGAATCATTTGATTTCGATAATGTTTCTCCAGGTGTAAAGTGTTCCGTTTTTATAGAATTTTCGGGATTGTGGTTTGCAAGATCGCACTTTGGACCATCTTGGAATATTGTTCAGATGAAAATTCACGAAGAAGAAAAAATTCCGGAACCAGAAGAAGTTGTAGAAACATACCCAGACGAATGCATGTTTGAGGATGAAGTTTCCAAATAAAAAAATTTATTTAGTATATATAAAGATACAATGAAGATGAGAAAAGTTTCCCCTAGACAGGTCCTCATTGCCCTCGCGATCGCGGCGGTGATCTACCTCATGTTCAATACCACATCAAATTATTCTGTTCAGGAAAGCGTTTTTGCGCCAACTGGTGCGGCTCCAGGTCCATCTACCGAAGGTGCGGCAGCGCCACCTGCATGCCAAATGAAGGCGGGTACAGGTCTCGCTTCGTCACTTCTCCCACGCGAGGTTGCGTCCCAAGAAGATTTTGGTGAATTTGCACCAGAAGACGTTCTTGAAGGACAAAACTTCCTCGAACCACGTGCCCAAATCGGTTTCCCAGAAACTGTTGGTGGCGCTTTGAGAAATGCTAATCAACAAGTTCGTGCCGATCCACCAAATGGTAAGGAGCCATTTGTGTGGAATAACTCTACTATTGCACCAGATACTATGCGCAGACCATTGTGTTAAAAAATAATTTAAAGAATCTAGATATAATTTAATAAACATGTCTCAAGCTCCTTCAGACGAACTTTCTAACAGCGTCTCTAAATTGGTTGAACTTAACAAGCAAATTACAGAAGCCAATGAAGATATAAAGGTTTTACGCCAGGCCGAAAAAGCTCTTAAATTACAAGTTAAGAAACTTATGATGGATAATGGACTCGATGTAGTTAATCTTAAAAAGGGAAAAATTTCGGTAAGGAGAAGTTCAAGAAAACAAGGTTTAAATAAAGCCTCAGTGAAGGAAGGACTTACAACTTATTTTAACGGAAACGAATCCCAGGCAGAAAGTTGCTTAAAGGTTATACTCGAAAACTTACCAACAAAAGAATCTACTTCACTTTCTCTTACGGGTATAAAAGATAAAAAACAAGAATAAATAAAAATGGTTTGGAATCAGTACGTCTATGAGGCTATGAACGGTAATGAAGCTGAAAATAGTGATATTGAAGACGAATATAACCAAGACGAACCTCTTCATATAAACGATTGGGAAATGCAAAACCAAGACGATCTTCGTTATATGTGGGGGATACTACAACAGTATCTATACGATGCGGCTATGTCACATCGCATACTAAATTATACAAATTATGACGAATTTGTCGAGTTTTGTTATAATAATTCGAAACATTAGATAATTATGTAATGAATATATATACAAACATGTTACCAGATATTACATCGAAAAAAATAACTATACCAGCATCTCTTTTTTTAGCGCTCAGTCCAGGTATTCTTCTCAGAACAGACGGGTCCAAAATTTCTTTCAAGGATGGATTCACAGGAAGAACCGCCGTTTTGTTCCATGCACTCGTATTCTTTCTAGCCTTCTCTCTCGTGTCAAAGGCTATGGGTCTTGTTCTTACGAAGAACGATCTTATTGTTACGACTGTACTCTTTATTCTTCTCAGTCCAGGTATTCTTTTGACCATTCCACCAGGAACAAAGGGTGTCTGGGCATCGGGACAAACAAGCTTAAATGCAGCAATTATTCACGCGGTGGTATTTGCGGTCGTGTTCGCTCTTTTACGAAAGCAATTTCAGCAAGATTATTAAGTGTTACCGACGAGATGGAATATCTTGTTATTGGTCCAGGTGCTATGAGTGGTTTTTCCATGTTAGGCTATCTAAAAACAATAGAACCATCTCTAGTTAATGTAAAAGAGTATTCGGGTGCATCAGCAGGTGCTATATTAATTTTATTTTTAGCACTTGGATTTGATATAGATCAGATAGTGAAAAAATTGGCGGATCTCGAAGGTAATAAATTGGTTAAACTTAATTTGAAGTGTTTCATGAATAAGTATGGTTTAGTTGATTTGAAACCTATACGTGAGAAATTTGTAGAATTATTTGAATCAGATTTAACGTTTTCGGATATAGAGAAGAAGATATACATATCTGCATTTTGCGTTAATACATCTAAAACCGTGTATTTTTCTAAAGATACACATCCAGATATGAAAGTTATAGATGCGCTTTGTATGAGCATAGCTATACCTTTTATATTTTCGTCGTATAGGTATGATGGTATGGTATATGTGGATGGAGGTACTTTAGAAACGTTACCAACTGCACCTTTTCTTGATAAGAGACCAGATAAAGTACTCTGTATTCGTATGAAAATGGAAACTGAATTTATAGAAGATATAAAAAGTCCTAAACAGTTTGCAGAGGCCTTGATTTCTTCTACGTTAAATAATCGACAGACGTGTGAATTGAAAAATAGTAAGGTAGTTGATATAGATATAGGTCAAGTCGATGTGTTTAATTTTAACATGTCTTACGAAGAAAAGATGAAATTGTATTTGACAGGGCTTGAAAGTAAATGATAAATATTGTTATAAACTTTTTTTGTTGGTTTATAACAATATGGACGCGTGCGATCCAGGAATAGATATAAGAAATCTCAAGACACTCATTAAGAAAAATACAGGTGGAGATTTAAAATTAACACGAAGTCAAATATGCGACGTATACTCATCTATCCAGGACGGTAAATTACCGTTTCCTCCATTAGTTTTGAGTAAAGATAGGTCATATTTATTAGATAGGAAGTCACCATTAACACAGAGTGATTTTCAAAAACTTTTTAGTTCGGATGTAAAGGCCACTACTTTACGACGTATTGCTAAGAAGGTAGGTGTTTCTAGACACGCTGATAAAAACCTTACTAAATCTGATTTAAAGGGTATTATAGGTAGGCGCCTTCGTTCGTTAAATATATACGAACCTGTTAAACTTCGTTCAGTTCAAAGAACGAAGATTATTCAATCATCTTTACCGGATAACACGAATGCGGTAATGCCTAATAACAATACCATAAAAACGAATAATTCGATCAGTAATACTACAAATAATGGTAACATACCGAATAGGAATAACCTTAATACTAATACTAAAGGAATTAATAGAGGTAATAATTCTAATAGGACTAACATCGTGAATAGTAATAGGAATAATAAGAACAATTCTTCTATATCAGTTAATAATAACAAGAATAACAAGAATAACAATAATAAACGTAAAGTTGCGTTTGGGAGAGCACCAGGTGGATTTTTACGTAAAGAACCCATGGAAGCATATAAGGCTAAAGAAGCCCTGAATAGAGTGAATTCTGCAAAGAAAGGAGGAGATCGTTTATCTGAATTCCTGTTTGGAAGACCAAAGATAAATAATAAAAATGCGGAAATTGCACGTTTAGCTAAAAAACGGTTATTCTTTCAACAGACAGATGAACAGATTAAGAAGACTTTGTGGAATAAAGGTCTGTTTAATATGTCGAATAATAGTTTTAAGAATTGGTTAAAAGAACATAGACGCGAAACACACAACAAAACCCTCGGTAAGGAAAGAAAGGTACATTTTGCGTCACCTACAAACTTTCGAAAAGGTGCTAAGACTCAAGTAACTGGAACAGTAAATACAAAGAGTGGTGGATCTAATAGTGAAGGTTCGACTGGTTCGACTAATATTCCACAATCAACTGTGCAGCAAGAACCTACTGTTCAACAAGGTAATGTAAAGCCGCAACCACAACCACAACCAAATGTTAAAACGAATAATAATCCACTAAATGTGACGATTCAAAGTGGTAATAATAAACAAAATTTAGTGTCTTATGCAAAAAATACTTTAGGATTAAATTTAAATCGTCAAAATGTTAAAAATATACTTAATTCTTCAAATATAAGCAATGAGAATAAGAAGAACAAATTAGAAAAATTAGCGAAAGTTCGAGTACATGGTGAAATTATATCACCGATAACTAGCAATAATAACAGTAATAACAATTCAAATAATAATAACAATTCAAAGAATAACAGTTCAATTGATGAGAATCCATCTCCTATAAAAAAGAGACCAAATAACAATTCTAATTCTAATAATAATACCAATAAAAACAACAACACCAATAAAAACAACAACACCAATAAAAACAATAAAAACAACAACCCACAACCACAACCACAACCACAACCACAACCACAACCACAACCACAACCACAACCAAACGTACCAAATGTTAAACCGAATAATAAAAACAATAAAAATTTACAAGAACAAAAAGAAAAAGAAAGAAAAAATGCAGAAAATAAGGCAAAAAGACAAGCTGGTGCGGCGAATTTGAGACAAAAGTGGGGAGTTGGTAATGCAAAGAAAAATGCCGTTATATCTAATTTTGAATCGGGTAAGCGCCATAAAACGATGTTTGGTGGAGAAGGAAAGCGTATTTATCCAAACGTTAATAATGCGAATAAAAAGTTGAATGAATTAAAAGCGGCAAACAATAAACGAGTTGAAGATGAACGTAAAAAGGCGCGTCAAGAACAAATCAAAACCCTCGAGAAATTCGCAGCAAATAACCCATTTTTGAATAAGAAAAGTCAAAATGTTAAAAATATAATAAACCAACAAAAGAATACGAATGTTGCAAAGAATATGATTACTAAATTGTCGAATCAAATTAAGGTAAATAGAAAACAACAACTTTCTAACTTTTTGAATACGAATAATGCTCGAAATCATATCAATAATAAGAATACAGTTTTGAATCGCACGAATAAAGAACCTAAAAAATCCGTCGAGTCGATAATTGCTGATCTCAAGAAACAAATTGAAAAATCAAAAAAGGAAGCGCAAATCAAAAAAGAGGCTAAGAATAGAAAAGCGGAACAAAACCAAAGAAACTTGAACGTTCAAAATTTGAAAGGTTTACACGCGGGTAATAAGGAAATGATGGAAAAGATTGAAAGGTACAGAACAGCACAGAAGAATGGCTGGTTTGGTAAAGGTAATTTGTATTACAATTCCATTAATGCATTAAAAACAAATATTGAAACTCTCGAGAAGAAAAGGGCTGCAAATCAATTTGAAAAGAACTTGGAAGAAAAAGAAAAAGAAAATAAAAAGAAAAACAATAACAATAAAAATAACAATAACAATAATAACAAACCAAAGCTTACTAAATCTACATCTGTAAATAATAATGCAGCTAATGCAGTTAAAAGAAAAAATGTTCAAAATTTGAGAAACAAGTATGGTAAAAACGAAAACTATAACGCCATTAAAAAACATATTAACAAGTTCGAAAAAGGTGGATGGTTTGCTGCAAAAACAAAGGAGGCGGTTGAAACCCAAATAACTAAATATCGTGAATTGGCATTAGAAAAAAGAGAAAAGGAGGCCGAAAAGAAAGAACAAGAAAAGAAAGAAAATAACGAATGGAAAAACAAACCAAATAGACCAACACTTGGTAGATCTGGTCCAATAAATAAAAATGTGGCTAACAATAAGGTCAATTCCGTGAAAAGAATAGAATTGGCGAATAAAGTCAAGAAATATATTCAAAATAATAATGTTAAAACTTTGGAAACAAATCGAATCGTTGAGAAAATAATCGCGGGTTCTATAACAAATTATAATAAAGCGATACTTGAAGTAAATAAGGAAATAAAGAAAAAACAACCTTCTAATAATAACGTGGCTAAGAAATTGGCACAAAAACAAATTGAAGTAAATAAAATGAAGAAAGAAGCGGAGGCGGCGAAAGCGGAGGCCGCAGAAAAGAAGAAAAAACGGGAAGAATCGAACCGTAAAGCGAAGGAAGCTGCTAATAAGAAAGCAGCGGCAAATAAAGCGTTGGCAAATTTCGAAAAAGCTGAAAAGGAAGCTGCTAATAAGAAAGCGAAGGAAGAAGCGAACCGTAAGGCAAAGGAAGCTGCTAATAAGAAAGCGAAGGAAGAAGCGAACCGTTTGGCAAAAGAGAAAGAAAAGAAACAAAAACTTCTGAGTAAAATCCTAAACAATTCTAAAAACCTGCCAAATACAAATAAAATGGCGTTTCTTAAACGATTCGAGAAGGGTGAAAATTTTAATGCTATAAAGTCCAATGCTATCGGTAAAGCAAAAGAACTTGCAAAACAAAGAAAGGAAAAGGAAGAAGAAAATCGTAAAGCGAAGGAAGCAATGATCGCAAAAAAGAAGGAAGAGGCACTCGCAAAAAAGAAAAAGGAAGACGAAGAAAAGAAGAAAAAAGAGGCTGAAAATAAAAAGAAAGCTTCACAAAATACACAAATGCGTGTATCTCTTACAAAGAAAGTTAAGGAAACACAAATGAACCAAAAAATTAAAAATAAATTATTGAACCAACTCAAAAATTACAGTGTTCAAATTCGAAATATTGCACCGGGTATTGAGCAAACAATCAAATCCGAAAAGTTAAACGGTAATTTTAACGAAGCGGAAAATAAAAAGAAACGCCAAGAAGTTAAGAAAAACATTGCGAAGTATCTTGCTAACAAGCATAAGAATATGTCGAAAGCCGATCGTAAAAAATACATTGATAGAGCAAATTTGAAAGAATGGAGAAAGGGAATTTTTAGAGGAACTCAGGGAATGGGTGCAAATCAAGCGTATAAAAGAATTATAGGAAACATAGAAAGAAATATGGAAGCGAAGAAAGCTGCTAATAATAAAGCGAAAGAAGAAGCGAACCGTAAGGCGAAGGAAGCAAATCTTAAAAGAAAACAAGTTCAAGCAAAATTAATAAACGCAATGAAAAATAAACCACCGCCTCCACCAAAAAACAAAAAGGCAAACCTTAAGAAGTTGGTTAATAATACCATGGGCAAGCGTGCGGCTAAAAATGTAAGTCGTCTCAAGAAAAATATTAACGAAGGTGTATCTGAAATGGCAGTAAAGACGCGACTCGCACAATTAAACAAACGGACGAAGTATCAGAAATAAAAATATTACATAAATTTAAATGGCGATACAAGGCGCGATAAAAAGAATTCAACCAGCTCAAGCTGATTTAGAAAAAATTAAGAGGATATGTTATCCATGTACGAAGCATAATGATTGTACGCGAAGACTCAATAATGAACAAGCAACTGTAGAAAAATGTAATAGTGCATATAATATATTCGGTATAGATCCACCACCGGCCGATTTCCCTGCCCCAACACCACAACCTAAATCAGGTAAAAAAGTCGCTAAAGGTGTTTCGAGTACTAACGGTGGTAGTGGTCCAGCGTTGATGTTTGCATTTTTACCTATACTTTCGTACTGTTCGTCGTGTTGTCTTTTTTTCTGTAGTATATTCTTTGTAGTGAAAATGGCGATGAAACAACCACCGTCAAAATAATAAAACATACTTAAAAATTATATTCTAATCAATAATAAAACATGCACAGAGGTCTATCATCCGTGATGGCACACTACGCGCGCTCTATTAGTGATGAGAAGAAAGCAAAAACTATCGTTAAGGGTAATAAGTCGAATGAATTTGTGGGAAGTCGTGATGATATGCATGAAAAACTTTTGTACAAGTGTGGTTTAAAACCAAAAAGTGTTTGGGATCAAAACTCAAAATCGTTTTATACGAAAGTGTATTATGCAGACGGAACGAGTTATAACCCCGTTTTGTTTCACGACGGGAAACTCGATAAGAACCCTTTTTTTGATGAGAAAAAAATGTAAGTATATATAAATTACAATGAATCCAAACTTAGAAGCTATTATAAGAGCAACTGGTGTCTTCATATCCGTGTTTTTTACAACACGATGGACATCGAAATCCGAACCTGCGTATGATTTACCACTCGTTATATTTGCTATTATTACCGCATTTTCATTGAACCACGTAGGTCCTTTTAAAGTCAAACAGTAATTAAAGATAAAAAACGTATCTCATATAATAATGGGATCGTGTTCCGTGTGTTGTGATAGTTTTAATAAAACAAATCACAAAAAGGTAACGTGTCCTTTTTGTGATTTCGAATCATGTAGAAAGTGTGTTCAGACATACATGCTATCGTCAATAGAAGATCCACATTGTATGAAATGCAAACACGAATTGAATAGAGAATTTGTAGATTCATTTTGTACTAAACGATTTAGGAATACTGATTATAAGAAACATAGGGAAAATGTTCTTTTTGAAAGGGAAAAGGTTCGTATGCCAGAAACACAGCCACAAGTTGAACGTATTATTAAATTGCGCGATCTTAGACACTTATATTACGAATTACTTAATCTTCTTGCACATATAGAGATAGGACGACAAGATGCACACATAGGAGGTCAAGATGGTCGGTATTACGATAGTTGGGAAAGGGATGTACGCGTGCGTTTAGAAAATACAACGGACGAGATGGATCGATTACGGTATATGAATGTAGATGAAGATACATCTAGAAAATTTGTTCGGATGTGTCCTACCGAAGATTGTAGAGGGTTCATTGATGAGAATTGGAAGTGTGGTTTATGTAAAAAGACTTTTTGTGATAAGTGTTTTGAGCCTATTGAAGAAAATCATAAGTGTAATCCGGAATTAGTAAAAACCATGAAACTTATTAACAAAGATACACGACCGTGTCCTAAATGTAGTACGATGATTCATAAAATAGACGGGTGTGCGCAGATGTGGTGTACTAATTGTAATACAGCTTTTGATTGGCGTTCGGGTACTATTGTTGTTGGTAGAATACATAATCCACATTTTTTTGAGTTTAAACAACGTTCTAGAGAACACGGTGATATTCCATGTGGAGGAAGACCTACGTATAGTGAATTATCTTCGGTTGGTGCACCTGATAACATATTAGATATGTGTGCAGTATTACATAAATTGGATCGAGATATTATGTATAAGTACGGTGATATATACGACGAAGATAATACGCATTTGAGAATATCTTATATGTTAAATCGTGTTTCCGAAGAAGATTTTAAAATCGAATTACAAAGAAGGGATAAACAAAGTGATAAACACTTAGATATAAGGAACATTTACGAAATGTATACTAACGCGTGTGGTGATCTTATGCGACAATGGATGTTAGATACATCTTTAGATATCATGACTACAATACGAGAACTTACATTGTATTCAAATTCAACAATTACAAAAATACGAAATCGGTATAATGCATCTGTTCCGAATAATATAATTGTTCCGTTATCTTAAAGAATACGTGCTTTATAAAGTATATATGAACATTCAAATTTTAAAACCTATAGAACTTGTCGATGCATATACATGCATGATTCCAACAACACTCATATATTACTTATTCACTGTGAATTGTACAACTGTAGCAGTTAATCTGTATTGTCTTTCTAGAGCAATATATCACTTATATAATGCATTTTGTGATAACATATTTATAGAACAACAAATATACAAAGCGTCTGTTATAACTTCGTATTTGAGTTTATTTATGATCGGGTATCAATGGGAATACAAATTTAATATTATTGAAATTTTATTTTATATGATGTCTATTTTATTTACTTTACAAAGTAGGCCTTTGGAATTCGAACACCATAGGCAAAGGATTCACCTTTATACCGTATTAGGTGTTCTTAAGAGTACATATTACATGTCTGAAATAAACAATTTCGTATATATGGGTTCCCTATTTTTTGCATCGTTTTCTGCACTTCATTACGTCGATGGTTTTACAGATGATTTTAATAAAAGTAAGGTTAATCTATACGTATTACCAGCATATTATGGATTATTATGGTCGGTTAAAAATAATATTCTTAGTAATAGTTAAATGAATATACGTCGAATACTTTTATTCGTGAGTATAGTCTTAGTATTTTTATACCTTTTACCGAGGTATAATAAACCCGTTGTTGTCCGTAACGTTTTAACAAATGAAGAGTGCGAACGTATTAAGAATCTTACAACAAAAAAACTTCAAACATCAACTGTTTCTAAAGATAGAGATATAGATAAGACTGTTCGAAAAAGTGAAACTGCGTGGTTAGCCAGATCTGATGATCCTACCGTGGATAAACTTGTTCGTAAATGTGTATCTATGACAGATCGTCCTTTAGGAAATTGTGAAGATTTACAGGTTTTAAAGTACAAACCCGGTGGGTTTTATAAACCACACCAAGATACGTTCAAGGATGACGATAATATACGTATGTATACGTTTATAATTGCTTTGAACGATGATTATGAAGGTGGTAGAACTGAATTTCCAAATTTGAATAAGGAATATAAACTTAAAAAAGGTGATGCACTTTTTTTTCATACGTTGAATAATTATGAGTGTATGACAAAAAAAGCTTTACACGGTGGTAAGCCGGTAGAGTCAGGTGAAAAATGGGTGTGTAATTTATGGATTAGAAAATACGAATTTTCTAATTAAAATATTCATTTATATTAATGAGTAATTGGGATATTAACAGTTTAAAAAAAGAACGATCAAAAATTACTAAAAGAACTCAAATCGGACTAAACAACTTAAAACAAAGGAAAAGACTAATCACTTTACACAACAAGGGTCTCGCTTCAAAAAAGAAAGGACTTCGTCCGCGTATCATGTCCAACCGCGAAATTGAAAACCATAAAAAATATATTAAAAAAACCTTTAAAGACCTATACAGAAATAAGATTGAAAAAATAGATCCTCTAACTGAAAAAATAAAAGTACTCTTGGCGAACAATTTAACTCATAGTGAAATTCGACATTCAAATGCTTTAAACAATTTTCTTAACGAACGCAAAAAGCGTGTTAAACCAAAAAGACTTTTACAGAATTTTAAAACTGTAGAAAATAAACCAAGAAATTTAACCCAAGAAAACAAGTGGGAAATTGATTATTTAAAACGCGAGATATTCAGGTATGAAGGGAATATAAGTATTCTAGACAATAAGGAGAAAAAGGCTATCAAGCAAATGAAAAATAATGGGGCATCAAATGCAAATATTAAAAACAGAAAAGAAATTTTTAATAGAAATAAACGAAAATATCGATTGAAGCTTAATAAGGCTAAAAAAGATTTAAAAAATATAATGCCTTAAACTTAATTATATAGAACATGTTCCGTATGTGAAATATAATTAATTATATATTATCTATTTTCCGTGTAACCTATAATATTCCCTAAAATATGCTCTTCTTTTAATCTTATCTTCTTCAGTCATGTTTTCCCTTCTTTTCTTCTCCCTTTCCCTTTTCACCTGTTTTTGATATTCGGTAAGTATGCGTTTCTTATCATATCCCCTCGCCTTTTCTTTTTTTTGAGCATTAGTTAAAAGTTTCTTTTTTTTAGTGGGAGGTCTCTTTATCGTACCGAATTCATGCTCGTACCTGTTCAAATTTTTATGATTGAAGTTATTAAAAATATTTTTTCTGAAATTCAGTGCCGCCTTGTGATTTTTTAAATTTTTTTCTGCATTTTTTAAAGCCTTTTGTAATTCCTTTTGTAATTTCTTTTTTTGATTATTGGTTTGATTTATAGTTTCTTTTATAAATTTAATACGTTTTTCTAACACATTATACCTATTTCTAAGTTTAATATTATTTTTAAATAATTGTGAATTATGAAATTCAATAACATTATTTTTAGCCCATGGTGTCGTGAGTCTAGTTTTGTAACGTTTTTTTAACTCATTGGCTTTATTTATAAATTTATTATTATTCATTTATATAAAAGAAGAAAATAATTTAAATCTCCGTATATAAAAATAGTAAAAAATAAAACGAAAAGAAATAGTAAAAATATAGAAGAATATATAAACTCTAAAAAAAAAATATGTAATGGGTTAGACAAAAAATCATTTATTGATCAACTTGGTAAAAAAACAGTAAGTAAAATAAAAGAAAATATTGATAAGGAATTTCGAAAACAACAACTCCGCTTTTTAGGTCGAGGGTGCGGTAATGGTATAAATCTTCGAAAGTCCCAATTTGGGAAAAAATTTTAATTTTACTTCGATGTTAAAAAGGTTCCATTTTCATCGATAACGAGTTCGCCACGATCAGCTAACATTTTCCTGTGTAACATGTGGTGTTCTCGAACATCGTCTTTGTTTTGTCCGACGTACGGAACGGCGTAGCCTTGTTCGCACATCCACTTATTTACGTTCGTCCAAACCCCGTCCTCGTGAACCCAAAGTTCGCCGAGTGCGCGCCCGTACTTACCGACCGAATCACGTTCGGGACATCTCAATTCGATCTCGATATCGTCCTTATCACACTCGACGGCTTTCGTTACCCATCCGGCAAGTTTCTTCTTGGCGTGTTTCCCGTAAATCTTTTCGGTCAAATCACGTGTTCGAGATTCTTCAGTATCGATACCGAGCAATCTCACGCGTTGGCGAATGAGTACGTCGAACCCCAAATCGATAAGAACATCGACGGTATCACCATCGACGACTTTCGAACACGAGTCGATTTTGTATTTGAATTCACACGGGGGTTGGTTGTACGTTGTTGTCATTGTTATATAAAGTTTATGTTTTTATTCTTTAATAGAATAACTAATAAAATGGATAGGTCCTTTACACGTATATAATTCATTTTTAATTTTATTAGCTTTAACACCCTTATATGACATAAATAGATAATTAAAACCATTTCTAAGGGCTTCTTCTCTTGTTTTAATTATTTTTTCTATATCTTTTTCTTCTGTCCATGGACTTTTGACTTCAACTATTGTTTTTATACTTTTTATATAAAAATCACAATAGTACCTATGTGCTATACCTTCATTATCAAACCAGTTTATTTTCGGAACTTCCGTTTGATTTTGAACAATATCATCTTCACCAAATTTTATAATTAATTCAATAAAACATTTTTCTTCGCCCAAACTCTGAAGTTTATACTCTTTACCACTTGGAGAAATGTATGTTCTATATTTAAAAATTGTATTGCAATGTTTTCGAAAAAAATCGGGGTTTTTCATCTGATGGTCATATCCAAAATTTTTAATAATCGTTTCTTTTCTTTTCTTTTGAACTTCCGGAGAACTTAAAGCGTTTCTGAAACCTAATCTTTTTAAATTTGTATCCTCTACCTTTTCTCGAATTTCTTTAGATTTTAACGGATTATCAACTCCGTATCTTTCATTCAACGTTTGTTTAGCCTTATCTTGAATTTCTTTAGATTTTAACGGATTATCAACTCCGTATCTTTCTATGGACGTTTGTTTAATCTTATCTTGAATTTCTTTAGATTTTAACGGATTATCAACTCCGTATCTTTCTATGGACGTTTGTTTTTTCTTATCATTTATACACTTTTCACACCCAGTTTTACCTCTCAAATGTTCTTTAAATGTTTGAGTAAAAAATGTATCGTGTACTTTACATTTTATAGTAACAGAGTTTATCTGTCCATTATATTCTGTTATATTTGAATAATCATATATATCACCGTGTATTTTTTTAGATCTTTCTTTAAATTCATCTAGTGTTAATCTTTTTGAAAAACCTAAAATATCGCGAGCGCAACCTGGACACCCGGCCCCATGTAAATGACTATCCGGGGTTTGTGGAAATTCTCTATGTGTAGAACATATTATTGTAACATATTCTTTAGCTTTTGTATAATTAACCAATGAATAATCGTATCTATTACCGTGTTTCTGTTTAGCTCTACGTATAAAATCTTCAGTGGTTACTTTTTTTGTCATTACCACATAACTTAAAATAGTCCTATTTTTCTAAATACAATTATTATTTACAAATCAAATTCCTTTTTAGTCCCACCATCGTACGCGTTCACAAACCCTGAATCTATCATTTTTTTGTTAATCGAAACCATATCCCTTTTATTTTTGTATACGAAAACGAGCGTTCGACCGTACTTATCGTTTTTCTTACACGAAATCCATACCCACCCGTTTACCTTAAATTTACACATGAATGGGTTCCATAACACGTGTTTTGCGCGATCATCGAACCCTAAAAAACTTGCGAATGTATACTTCGCGCGTTTTGCCATGGCAATGTGTTTATCCCTATTTTTCATATCTTTCGGGGGTTTCATTTCGGGTGAGTCATACCCAACAGTTCGGAAAGTAAATTTTAAAATGCGATTGTGAAGTATAATACACGCCTTAAAAGTATCACCGTCGTAAACGTCAGTTACCTTGGCGTACCCTTCATACTTATCGAGGCTAAAAACGGGTATGGAAACATCAGTTTTTGATAATTTGCGCTTTGTAAAACAATACATTTTTAATATAATGGTACATTCTTTTAATTGATACTATCTTTCTCACCTAAGTAAGATTGTTAAACAATATAAAAAGTGTAAAAGCTTAAACGTTAAAGATGGAAGACCCGAATTACGTGTATTTTTCAGATAATTACTATAACTTGACGTGTAACGAAATCATTCGATTATCTAAGAACGCATACAAAGATATTAGTACAACTGAGGATGGTCGTATAGTATCTGCCATAAAAGAAA
>ERZ802827.813-NODE-813-length-16244-cov-22.4137_pt1 | contig 16244 bp, 15 predicted proteins | sample MGYA00345652_ERZ802827 | MGnify/ENA primary metagenome ERZ802827 (study PRJEB30503, sample SAMEA104212372) | marine metagenome | biome: Westerlies Biome; feature: [SRF] surface water layer (ENVO:00010504) within the epipelagic zone...; material: water... | reverse complement strand
TCGGACGCCCAAATCTGGTCAGGACCGGAAGGGAGCAGCCACACGGGATGCTCAGGGCAGGCGTGGAATCCGGGTCACCCCTCTTCAGCTGTCGCTTTGATGCTGGCGCTGACGCAGGAATTCGGGAATACGGGCGCCGTTGTCATCGATCTCGCGGCGGTCACCGCGCTGAGCCTGGGCCGTCAGGGGGCGGCTTGCAGATCGCTCGCTGCGGTAGTGCTGACCGTTCTCGAAGCCGGTGGCGATCACGGTGACGTGGATCTCGCCCTCCAGGGCTTCATCCACCACAGCACCGACGATGATGTTCGCCTCGGGATCGACGACGTCGTAGATCACTTCCGACGCCGTGGTCATGTCCTCAAGGGTCATGTCCCGGCCTCCGCTGATGTTGATCACGCAGCCCTTGGCCCCGTCAATCCGCTCCGTCTCCAGCAGAGGGCTGCTGATGGCGGCCTGGGCGGCTTCCACAGCGCGGGAGCGGCCGGAGCCGATGCCGATTCCCAGCAGGGCGGTGCCGGCCTCGGTCATCACCGAGCGCACATCGGCGAAGTCGACATTGACCAGGCCGGGGCAGGTGATGATGTCGCTGATGCCCTTCACACCCATACGCAGCACGTCATCGGCACTGCGGAAGGCTTCCTGAAGCGGTGCGCTGCCGATCGCATCGCGCAAGCGGTCGTTGGGGATCACGATCAGGGTGTCCACATGCTCTGCAAGCCGTGTGATCCCTTCATCGGCCTGACGCATGCGCCTGCGGCCCTCGAAACCGAAAGGCTTGGTGACGATGCCCACCGTGAGGGCTCCGACCTCACGAGCGACCTCGGCCACCACCGGGGCCGCACCGGTTCCGGTTCCTCCACCCATGCCGGCGGCGATGAACACCAGATCCGCCCCCTGCAGTGCTTCGTGCAAGTCGGTGCGGGACTCTTCGGCGGCCTTCTGACCGATGGTGGGGTTGCCTCCGGCGCCCAGGCCGCGGGTGAGGGTCTGTCCCAGTTGCAGACGCGTCTGAGCCTGGGACTGAATCAGTGCCTGGGCGTCTGTGTTGAGAACGCGATAAGCGACACCTTCAAGATCGCTGAGGATCATGCGGTTGACGGCGTTGCTGCCACCGCCACCAACACCAATCACCTCGATGCGGGCGGACTGACTGGGTTGAATGCCGGCGGCATGCTGGGATGACGCACCGCTGACGATCTCCATCTTTTCGACCGATCCGTTCAGGTTTGGCTGCATTATGTCCCTGCGGCTCTGAACCGGGAAAGTTTGGATACACTCCGTCCGGCGGAAAGGAACGGCAACACTTCGTCAGCGTTTCAAGCTCCTGGCGCCGCTTTCTCAGCGGGCTCGGGCTTCTTGGCGGGTCGCTCCAGTTCCGGTCGATCCGGATTGCTCAGATCAATGGAACCTTGTCCTTGATCGAGCAGATGGGGGGGCATCGTGCTGTTCAGTTGGACGATCGCGTCGATCTGCTGCACCAGTCGGTCGCTGTCGCGCCCCAGATCGATCAGTCCGAGGCTTCGGGTGCGGAGGCTGATGGCGCCATCGGGGTGGAGGACGATGGTCTGAAGACTGTCGCTGATCCGGCCGCGCTGTTCGAGAAGCTTGGCCAGCACAGCCCGTTTATCGGCGCTCCAGCCCTCAACGGTGATGGCCGTCGTCGGGGCCGGGCTGGGAGCTTTGGTGTTCGTCTGGATCCAGTGCCCTTCCCCGTCGACCATTCCCGTTTCCATGCCGCCGGCCAGGCGTCGGGTCGCCCGGGCAACGGGGATCTGACCCACCAGCTGCACGTCGAGTCGCGCTGGCAGCAGTCGGCGGTCCGCCTGGGCGGATTGCACTGGCAGCTCCTGTCGCAGTTGTGATTCCAGGGTCTTGAGGTTGATCTCCAGAAGCGGTTGCGGAAACGAAAACCCTCCGACTTTGGCGACCAGATCCGGTGAGATCCCGGTGTCGCCGCGCACGATCACCTGATTGGTGCCTTCCAGCGTCCAGCCATGGCGCAGCAGAATCCAGCCCAGCCCTGTGCTGAGCAGCAGAAGCACCAGCACGCGCCAGATCTGGATCAACAGCTGCGCACGCTGCTGACGCCGCAGAGCACGCCTGCGTTCCAGCTGCGGTGTCAGGGTCACTGGCTTGCGCTGTCGCTTCGCAGGCGCCTGCTTCGTCACAGATCGCACCTGGCCCGTGCCATCAGCTGATCGCCCCAGCGCCGGGCGCGGTCCGCATCAGCGAAGGGCACGTCCATCTGTTTGTCCTTGCCGACCAGGCGCAGGCGGCAGCGCCCCTGGGATTCGTCTGTCAGGGGGGCATCTCCTGAGGCCAGAGCCATCAGTTCCACCAGCTCCAGCCGGCAGACATCGAACTGCCCCTGATCCTGGAAACGTCCGGCTTCAAAGCTGCTCCAGATCAGATGGCCATCCTTCAGCCGCGCGCCGCCGCAGCCGTCCAGCTTCGCCAGCTCGGCACCCTCCGCCCAGTCGCGGAAGAGGTTCTGACGCCGGCGTTCCAGCCAGCCGAGGGCGGCGAGCAGCACGAAGGCCGCCAGCAGGGGTAACCAGAGCAGGCCGTGGCTCATGGATCAGGCGGGGGTCGACCGTGGGCGTTGCTTCATTCTCCAGCTGTTTCCACCAGTTCGTGCACCAGTTGATCGAGTGTTAAGCCGCTTGCTGCCCAAAGCATCGGGTACATGCTCTGGCTGGTGAATCCAGGAAGGGTGTTGATCTCATTGATCCAGATCGTTCCGGCTGCGTCGTCGTAGAAGAAATCCACACGGGCCATGCCCAGGACCCCGACCGCTTCGCAGGCCTGAAGAGCCTGCTGTCGGATCCGATCAGCGACGCCGTCTGGAAGCGGCGCCGGAATCAGTGTGGAGCTCAGTCCAGCGGTGTACTTGGTCTCGTAGTCGTACCAGTCGGCTTCGAAACGAACCTCCCCGACGACGGAGGCCCTCAGGTCGTTCCGCCCCAGCACGGCGCACTCCAGTTCCCGTGCCGTGACCCCCTGCTCCACCACCAGCCGCGGATCCAGGAGGGAAGCCTTGTGGAGGCCCTCAACCAGTTCCGCCCGGTTGCGCACCTTGCTGATCCCGACCGATGAACCGAGGTTGGCTGGCTTGACGAAGCAGGGATAACCGAGCTGTTCGATGCGCTTCAGAAGCGGGTTGAACGTGGTGTCGTCCTTCAGTTCGCTGGCCTGAACGCAGACGTAGGGCACCTGGGAGAGTCCGGCGGCCGCGAAGGCGGCCTTCATCGCCTGCTTGTCCATGCTCACGGCGGATCCGAGCACACCGGCTCCCACAAAGGGTTGGCGCATCAGGCGGAACAGCCCCTGCACGGTTCCGTCCTCGCCGTTGGGGCCGTGCAGCACGGGGTACCAGACGTCGATGGCCTCACAGTCCTGCGGCAGTCCCCGGAATCCTGCGGGCGGCAGGGGGTGGGGGAGCTGCTCGTCGGTGGCGGCTTCGCCCCTCTCCAGCACCGCGGCAGCGATCCCGGGTCCCCACCAGCGGCCTTCGCGGTCGATGTAGAGCACCGTCACGGCGTAACGCTCCGGATTGCTGCCGCTCGTCAATCCAGCCAGCACCGTGCTGGCTGAACGGATGGAAACCTCATGCTCACCGGAGACGCCACCGAACACGAGGCCGACATGCTTGCGCTGGCTGGTCATTTCGACGCGCTGTGCGGTCTGAGGCGCGCCAAAGGTATCAGCGTTGTTCCGCCACCGGCAGGGGGGTGGCGCTCAGGGAGAACGAACGCACCGCGTCGATCGTCACCCTCACGAGATCACCGGGATTCCAGTTGTGGCCATCCGGCCCTGTTGCGCTGAAGAACGTGAGCCGGTTGGTGCGGGTGCGCCCCATCAGCTGATGGGGATCCTTCGGGTTGATCCCTTCCGCCAGCACCTCCTCGATGCGGCCGGTGTAGCGGGCATTGCGGGTTCGCGCTGTGCGCTCCACCAGGGCATTCAGTTCCCGCAGTCGCTCCACCTTCACCGCTTCCGGCAGCTGGTTGTCCCAGGTCGCCGCCGGGGTGTTGGGACGTGGTGAATAGGCCGCGGTGTTCACCTGATCGAACCCGATCGATTCCACCAGCTCCAGAGTGCGGCGGTACTGGGCATCGGTCTCACCGGGGAAGGCGACGATCACATCAGCGCTCAGGGCGGCATCGGGCATCCGTTCGCGGATGCGGTCGATGATGCGCCGGTAGCGCTCCACGGTGTAGCCGCGGGCCATCGCCCTCAGCAGGTCGTTGTCGCCGCTCTGGAAGGGGATGTGGAAGTGCTCGCAGAGCTTGGGGAGATCAGCGCAGGCGTCGATCAACCGTTCGGTGAAATACCGCGGATGGCTGGTGGCGAAGCGGATCCGTTCGATCCCTTCCACGTCATGAACCTGATGCAGCAGGTCGGTGAGCGTGTGCTGGCGGCGCCCCTCCGGCGTGATGCCCGGCAGGTCACGGCCGTAGGCGTCGATGTTCTGACCCAGCAGGGTGATCTCCTTGTACCCCTGGTCTGCCAGACCCTCCATCTCCAGCTTGATCGCTTCCGGGAGGCGCGACTGTTCCTTGCCGCGCACAGAGGGCACCACGCAGTAGGTGCAGCGTTCATTGCAGCCGTAGATCACGTTGACCCACCCGCAGATGCGGCTGTCACGCCGTGCAGTGGTGATGTCTTCGAGAATGTGGTGCTCCTCCGTGGCCACCACCTGCTGACCGCTGTCCACCTGCTGGAGCAGGGTCTCCAGGCGGTTCGCATGCTGGGGACCCATCACCAGATCAAGCTCCGGAACCCGGCGCAGCAGCGATTCCCCTTCCTGCTGTGCCACGCAGCCGGCCACCACCAGCGTGAGGTTTGGATTGGTCCGTTTCCGCTGAGCCTGTCGACCGAGGTAGCTGTAAACCTTCTGCTCGGCGTTGTCCCGGATGGTGCAGGTGTTGTAGAGCACCAGATCCGCCTCCAGTTCAGCGCTGGCTTCCCGGTAGCCCATCGCTTCGAGGATGCCGGCCATGCGCTCGGAATCCGCCTTGTTCATCTGGCAGCCGAAGGTGGTGATCCAGTAGCTGCCGCGCGCATCCGTGCCGATGCTGGTGCGGTCTGGAGCGGAGACGACCAAGGCGGGGGAGGAGAGAGGAGGGGCTGCTCTCAGTTTGAGTCACGACGGTGTTGTGTCAGTTTGGTGACTGGACACTGGCCGGCATGGGTTGGGGCCTCAGGCGTTTCTCCCTCACCAAGGCGGTACCTCTGGCCATCAGCCGCGGGACCACCTCGGCTGTCCAGCGTCTGGAGCTGAGCATCAGCCGGGATGGCATCACAGGTCGCGGCGAGACCGGTGGATTCGAGACCGGCCACCGGGGCTACTCCACAGACGCCGTGGAGCTCGAGCTGCAGACGCTGCTGCCACGGCTTGAGGGTTTGGATCCCTCTGTGCCGCAGGGTTTCGAGCCGCTGCTGGCGGACCTCACGCCACCGGCACGATGTGCCCTTGATCTCGCTCTCTGGGATTGGCGAGGCCGCCGTTTGCAGGCTCCGGTCTGGCAGCTCTGGGGGCTGGATGGGGCCCGTTCCGTGGCCACCAGCGTCACGCTTGGCCTCGCTGCGGTGGAGCAGGTGCTGCAGCGGTTGCAGCGTTGGCGTGCGCTGATGCCGGTCACCCGGGTGAAGCTCAAGCTGGGGAGCCCTGACGGGCTGGAGCACGACCGTGCGCTGCTCTCGGCGGTGGCGGATGCCATGGCCGGCGATGACCGTCGTCCTGCGGCGGAGCTCCAGGTGGATGCCAACGGTGGCTGGACCCTGGACCAGGCCCGCCGCATGCTGCCGCTTCTGCAGGAGCGGAGCGTTGTGCTGCTGGAGCAGCCGCTTGCTCCTCATCTGGATCCGGAGCGCGATTCCGCCGGTTTCGCGGCTCTGCATCCCGAATGCCCGATGTCGCTCGTGGCGGATGAAAGCTGCTGGGGGCTCGAGGATCTGCTGCGTCTTGCCCCCCACGTGGATGGGGTCAACCTGAAGTTGCTCAAGAGCGGTGGCCTCAGTCAGGCCTGGTTGATGGCGCGGGTGGCGCAACAGCTCGGCCTCGATCTGATGGTGGGCTGCTACTCCGACAGCCGGCTGCTGAATGGTGCGGCTGCTCAGTTGCTGCCGTTGATCCGCTGGCCGGATCTCGACAGCCATCTCAATCTCATCGATGACCCGTTCGACGGGCTGCCGCTGGAGGGAGACCGTCTGATGCCGTCCCGGTATCCAGGGCTGGGCATCGAGCGACGGGAGGCCTCCTGATGCTTGCGGCGGAGGACAGGGTCGTCCTGCTGCAGCACGGTGGGCTGGACAGTCTCACCGGCAAGACGGGGCTGGCGATGCTGCGCCATCGCTTCGGCCCGATCGTGGCTGTGATCGATCCCGTTCATGCCGGGGGGTCCCTGGAGGGGATCACCGGGATCCGGCGGGATGTGCCGATCGTCGCCTCGCTCGAGGAGGCGCTGCCGTTCGTGCCCGAGGTGGCCGTGGTCGGCCTGGCTCCTTCCGGAGGGCGTCTTCCGGATCCGGTTCGCCGGGATGCCCTGGCGGCATTGCGATCCGGCCTGAGTCTGGCCAGTGGCCTGCACACGCGTCTCGGGCAGGACCCGGAGCTGTGCTCGGCGCGGCAGCCCGGGCGCTGGATCTGGGATCTGCGTTGTGAACCGGAGGATGTGCGGGTGGGGCAGGCGCGGGCGGCTGCTCTGTCCTGCCGGCGATTGCTGGCGCTGGGCACGGACATGGCCGTCGGCAAGATGAGTGCCTGTCTGGCGCTGGTTGAGGCGGCAGGGCGTCGGCATCTCCCCTGTCGTTTCGTGGGCACCGGCCAGGCCGGAATCCTGATCGCCGGCGGCGGGGTCCCCCTTGATGCGGTCCGCGTCGATTACGCCGCCGGCGCCGTCGAAGCGGCGGTTCTGGAGGCAGCCGAGGCGCTTCCCGCCGACGGTCTTGTGCTGGTCGAGGGTCAGGGATCCCTGTGTCATCCGGGATCCACGGCAACGCTTCCGTTGCTGCGCGGCAGTCAGCCGACGGATCTGCTGCTGGTCCACCGGGCCGATCAGACCAGCATCGAGCGGCTGCCGCAGATTCCTCTGCCGGCGCTGCAGGAGCTGGTCAACCTCTGTGAGGCCCTCGCCGCCCTGGGCCGACCCCGTGCGGCTGGTGCGCCTCCGAGGGTGCGGGCCGTTGCGCTCAACACGGCACGTCTGGGGGAGCAGGATGCGCGATCAGCCGTTGCGTCGGTCTCCGATCAGCTCGGACTTCCCTGCACAGATCCAATCCGCTGGGGCGGAGAAAGGCTTCTGGACGCTGTGCTGAACAGCTGCGGTGAATGAAAAGGGCGAGCGAGGGGATTCGAACCCCCGAATAGCGGCGCCACAAGCCGCTGCCTTAACCACTTGGCGACGCCCGCCGCGTCGGTGAGAATCTACCAATCCGTGTCGCAGCCAACCCGGTGCAGCCCTCACAGTCCTCCCGGCGGCTGCCCCTCGCGGCGATCATCGCCGTCGTCATCGGGGCTGGAGGAGCCCTCGCTCTGGCTGGAACCAATCCCTCAATGAAGGAGTACGAGGCCCACGCTGGCCGGCAGCTCGTGACCCTGGCCACGCAAGAGCTGTGTGAGAACAGCGGTCTGCCGATGGTGCTGCGGTTGTGGATCCGGGACTGTCCGGGGCTGGTGGCCTCACAGCAGCCCACCCTTGCGTCGCTGGCGGGCCGTTTCACCACCCGACGCAATCTGCTCGTGGCCAGCATCTACACCACGCGGGTGGGCGGCCAGGAGCTGTTGCCCGGTCTGACGCTGCCGGGCGTCGAGGTGGTCACCCTTGCCGGTGCCGGTCGCTTTCTCACCCTTCACACGCAAACCAGCGACGGCGGGGCTGAGTGACGGCCGACCCGACGCCATGGCTCGATGCCTGGGTTCCGCGCAGCCTCCTGCAGCTCCCGGCCGCTGAACCCGTTCCAGGCGCCACTGCCGAGGGCCTCACAGCGGTGCGGCTGCGCTGGCGGGACGGACGGCTGCTGATGCCTGAGCCCCTCTCGCAGCAGCAGGCTCCGCCATGCCAGCTGGTGCTGCCTCGGCTGGTGGATCCTCACGTTCATCTGGACAAGGCCTTCACCTGGTCCGCACATCCCAATCTCTCGGGCACCTACAGCGGTGCCCTGGCGGCCAATCTGGAGGAGCATCAGCAGCGGACGCAGACGGCTGTTCTCGAGCGGGCGGAACGGGCCCTGCAGCTGGGCTGTTCCAGGGGCCTGCGGGCGGTCCGCAGCCACATCGACAGCCTCGGCCCTGGAGCGGAGGCGAGCTGGCAGGCCCTCCTGGAGCTGCGGGATCGCTGGCGGGATCGGCTGACCCTGCAGCTGGTGGCCCTGGTGCCCATCGATCACTGGAGCACTCCGGACGGCGTGACGCTGGCTCGTCGCGTGGCGGCGGCCGGAGGTCTGCTCGGCGGGGTCCTGGTGCCCCCCTGCCGGGGAGCGACGGTGCGCCAGTCCCTGCGAGGGATGCTTCGCCTGGCGCAGCAGCTCGGTTGCGGGATCGACCTGCACATCGATGAGGCCGACCGAGCCCCCGCCGCTGGACTGCGGCAGCTGCTGCACGTGCTGGAGCGTGAGCGGCCGCCGCTGCCGATCACCTGCAGTCATGCCAGCAGCCTCGGCCTGCTTGCCGACAGGCCTCTGCAGCGGATCTGCCGGCGCATGGCCGCCTCCGATCTGCGGGTGGCGGCCCTGCCGCTGACCAACGGCTGGCTGCTGGCCCGTCGCCCCGGCCGCACCCCGGTGCTTCGCCCTCTGGCCCCCATCCATCAGTTGCAGCGGGCCGGCGTCTGCGTCGCCGTGGGTGGCGACAACGTCGCTGACCCCTGGTTCCCTGCCGGTGGCTTCGACCCGATCGCCTTGATGGCCTCCAGTCTGCCGTTGGCGCAACTGGCCCCCTGGCAGCGTCTCGGGCTGGCGCCCTTCACCACGGCGGCCGCAGCGTTGATGGATCTTGCCTGGGATGGCGTGATTCGTGAGGGTGCCCCGGCTGATCTGATGCTGCTGGAGGCCTCCAGCTGGTCCGAGGCGTTGATGAGCCCCCCGGCAAGACAGATCCTGATCGCGGGCCATTGGTGGCGGCCGCCCACCCGTTAGACCACAACAGCCCGGCCCCGCTGTGATGAGAGATGCCGCCGCCCTCGCCGCCGTCCGGCAGGTTCTGGAGCTGGATCCGGCCATGGATCTCCAGACGGACCCGATGGAGCTGGCACGCCTGTCCCGCGATGCCTACGACTATTCACCGGTGCTGACGGAGCGTCTGGCTGCCTGCCGGGCGCAGCTGGTGGTCTGTCCTGCCGATGTCGCTGCAGTGGAGAGGCTGGCGGCTGTCTGTGCGCAGCATGGCGTTCCGCTCACCGTGCGCGGAGCAGGCACCGGCAATTACGGCCAGTGCGTGCCGCTGGAGGGGGGCGTGGTGATGCTGAGCGGCGGCCTGCGGGCGATCCGGGAACTGGATCCGCTCACCGGGGTGGTGACGGTGGAACCCGGCTGCCCGATGCGGGAGCTGGATCAGCAGCTGCGCCGCGCCGGTCGCCAGCTGCGGCTGCTGCCCAGCACCTGGCGCAGCGCTTCCATCGGCGGATTCATCGCCGGTGGCTCCGGTGGCATCGGCTCGATCCGCTGGGGATTTCTGCGTGATCCCGGGCATCTGCTGGGCCTGGAGGCGGTCTCCATGGAGGTCCGTCCCCGGCGGTTCACGCTGTCGGGTGAGCAGGCGGAAGCCCTGAATCATGCCTATGGCACCAATGGCATCATCACGGCCCTGAAGCTGGCCACAGCCCCGGCAGTGGACTGGCACCAGCTCAGCCTCGACTGTGCTGATTGGAACGATGCCGTCGCCCTGCTGCAGGCCTGCTGCCGATCCGCGGTCAGCCTGCATCTCGCCACCCTGCTGGAACGGCCGGTGCTGCAGCAACTCCCCGACTGGAGCGGCCCCGGTGGCGAGCATCACCGGCTGCTGCTGCTGGTCTCACCGGATGGGATCAGCAGCGTGACGCGTCTGGCCCGCAGCTTCGGTGCTGCTGTGCATGACCTGGGCCCCGAGGAGCTCGGTGGCGGCCGTGGCCTGCGGGAGCTGAGCTGGAATCACACCACCCTGCACATGCGTGCCAGCGATCCGGGTTGGACCTATCTGCAGATGCTGCTGCCGCAGCCGGAGGCTGCGGCGATGGATGCCTTGCGGGCCAGCTGGGGAGAGAACCTTCTCTGGCATCTCGAGGCGGTGCGGCAGCAGGGCGCAACCCGACTGGCGGCGTTGCCGCTGGTGCGCTGGCAGGGGGCTGAGCGTCTGAATCAGCTGATGGAGGATTGCCGCGGCGTCGGCGCGGTGCTGTTCAACCCCCACGTGGTGACCGTGGAGGATGGGGGCCTGGGGGTCGTGGATGCCGATCAGGTGGCTGCCAAGCAGCGCTTCGATCCGGCGGGGCTGCTCAATCCAGGCAAGCTGCGTGGTTGGCAGGAGCGGAGTTGATTCAGCAGCCAGGCTGTCTCAGCAGCCAGGCTGTCTCAGCAGCCAAGGCTGTCCAGGGTTGCGACGCCGGTGGCTGGATTGATGCCGTCGGCCTCGCGACAGAGCCGTCGTTGGTCGTCGCGATCCAGCAGGGCATCGCTGAAGTCAGCGCCGTCGATCTGAGCACCGCTGAAGCTGCTTCCTGAGGCGATGATTCCGCTCAGAACAGCGTCCCGCAGATCGGCGCCCGAGAAATCGGCGCGGTCCATCAGGGCATCGGAGAGATCGGCGCCCCGGAAGTCGGCCTCGGCGAAAGCCCCCTGGGTGAGGATCGCTCCGTGCAGGTTCGCTCCACTGAAATCCGCGCGTCGGCCCACGGCCCCAGCGAATGAGGTGTTGGCCAGGTTCTGACCATGGAAATCGCCGCTGTCCTGGTTGGTGAGGGTGAAGTCCACGGTTTCCTGGAACAGCGCCCGGTCCTGCAGTCCCACCCCCGCTGACGTATCCAGGCCATGGGCCGCTGGTGTGAGCACCATCAGCAGCGTCAGCATCAGGGGAAGCAGCAGCTGTCGCATCGGGGGGCTGGTCGCAGGCATCACTCTGCCGTCACCACCGCCCTGGCGAACAGATCCCCAAGCAGATAAAGCGATCCAGCCACGACCGGCATCGGGCGGGGCCAGGCACCGCGCGCTTGGATCTCGAGCAGGGCGGCCTCACCACTGTCGGCCTCCAGCAGTTGGTTGTGCCATTGGGGACACTGCTCCGCCAGCCTGCTGCGCGTCCAGCTGTGATGGTCCGGCACCGGCACGATCCAGGCCCGGTCAGAGGGATCCAGCAGGTGCTCCAGCATCGCTGGGGCCTGCTTGTGGGCCTGCATCGCCAGGATCCAGCAGACCCCGGCGTCTTCACCGGGCCAGCGGCCACGCTCCAGGGCCAGCTGGGCGGCAGCGGGTGGGTTGTGGGCTCCATCCAGCAGCAACGGATGGTTCTGCCAGCGGGCGCTCTGCAGCCGTCCTGGCCAGCGTGCCTCCGCGAAGCCGCAGCGGATGGCGTTCTCGTCCACCGTCCACCCCAGCGGTGCCAGAGCTTGCAGGGCTGCGCGGGCAACCGCGGCATTGTGGCGCTGCATCACCCCGGCGAGGCCGAGCTGCCAGTCGTCCGGCAGGGGCGCAACCCAGTGGAGATCGGCTCCCTGCTGCCGGCAGGTCTCCTCGATCACGGCGGTCACCGCCGGCGGCTGCGCGGCGCTGATCACGGTGGCGCCCGGCGTGATCACGGCCGCCTTTTCACGGGCAATCAACGTGAGCGTCTCCCCGAGATGTTCACAGTGGTCGAGACCGATGGCGGCGAGGGCGATCACCGGACGACAGCGATGAGCTGTGGTGGCATCCAGGCGCCCGCCGAGTCCCACCTCGAGCACCAGCAGCTCCACCTGCTCACGATGGAAATGGCTGAGGGCGACCGCCAGCAGTTGTTCGAAGGGCGTCAGCCGATGGTGATCACTGATGGGCCGCAGGGCGATCAGCGCGTCTCTCAGACAGTCGTGGGCGATCGGTCTGCCGTCGACGCAGATTCGTTCGCACCAGCTGATCAGATGGGGAGAGGTGGTGAGTCCGCAGCGGATCTCAGCCCGGTGAAGGGCTGAGGCGAGAAAGCTGGCGATCGACCCCTTGCCGTTTGTTCCGGCGACCTGAATCGCCGGGACCTCCTGGCAGGGGGAGCGCAGCGCTTCCAGGGCCGCCTGCATGCGATCCAGCTGCAGATCCATGCCGCGCAGATCGAAGCGGGGAATCAGATCCGACAGGTCGGTCGCGGTCATCGCCCCGGGGCTTCCCTCAGCCGGCCACGCGCAGCGTGGTTTCCAGTCGCTCAAGCAGCTGACGGACTTCGCGGGCGCTGATCACAAGGGGCGGCACCATGCGCAGCACCGATGGACCTGCTGCCACCAGTAGCAATCGCTGATCGATCGCCGCCTTGGCGAGCTGAGGGGCGGTGATGCCGCTGTCCTGACGGATCACCAGTCCCTGGATCAGGCCCCAGCCCCGCACACCCGAGAGCAGGTGGGGGTGTTGGAGCACCAGAGCTTCCAGCCCCTCCCGCAGCTGTCGGCCGCGCTGCTCCACCTGCAGCAGCAGGCCGCGGCGTTCGATCTCGCGGGCCACCGTCAGGCCTGCCCGGCAGGCGAAAGGATTGCCTCCGAAAGTGCTGGCGTGATCCCCGGGCTCGAAAACATCGGCCTGGGCGCGCACCAGCAGGGCCCCGATGGCATGCCCGCCACCAAGTCCCTTGGCGAGGGTGAACGCATCGGGTTCGATGCCCAGGTGTTCGTAGCCCCACCAACGGCCGCTCCGACCCATGCCCACCTGCACCTCATCGAGGATCAGAAGGATGTCGCGGGCTCTGCACAGCTCCTGCAGCTTCTGGAAATAGACCCGATCTCCAGGGTTCACGCCCCCTTCGCCCTGCAGCGGTTCAATCAGAACGGCAGCGACCGATGGTCCGGCCGCTTCATGGCGGTTCAGGCAGCTCTCGAAGGCTTCAAGGTCGTTGTAGGGGACGTAATCGAACCCATCGACGACCGGTTCAAACCCCTGGTGGTATTTCGGTTGCCCCGTGGCCGTCACCGCCGCCAGGGTGCGGCCGTGGAAGCTGGCCGTCGCCGTCAGGATCACCGGACGCTCGATGCCGCGTCGGGTGTGGCCATGTTTACGAGCCAGCTTGATGGCGGCCTCATTGGCTTCCGCGCCGGAATTGCAGAAGAAAACGCTGTCGGCACAGCTGTGGTCGACGAGCCAGGTGGCCAGCTCCTCCTGTTCCGGAATCCGATACAGGTTCGAGACATGCTGCAGCTGACGCAGCTGACGCCCCAGGTTGCGACGCATGACCGGATCGCTGTGGCCGAGGCTGCAGGTGGCGATGCCGGCGACGGCATCCAGGTAGCGGGTCCCACGGTCATCCCACACCCAGCATCCGGCCCCACGCACCAGCGTGAGCGGAAACCGGCTGTAGGTGTTCATCACAGCCGATGAATGGGAGCCGGGGGACTTGAACCCCCAAGACCAGTGGCCGGCTGATTTTGAGTCAGCTGCGTCTACCAATTCCGCCAGGCTCCCGTATCAGGGATTGTATGTAGTGATGCTCCCGACTTCAGCCCTGCTGCCGTTCGAGTTGCGCACCAACGGCGTTCAGCTTGGCTTCAACCTTGTCGTAGCCGCGATCGAGATGCTTGAGGCCAGACACCTTGGTGGTGCCATTCGCCGCAAGACCTGCCAGCACCATGGCTGCTGCGGCTCTCAGGTCACTGCCCGTGACAGGCGCCGCACTGAGCTGTGCAACACCTTCAACGATGGCGGTGCTGCCGTCCACGCGGATGGAGGCCCCCATGCGCTGAAGTTCAGCGACGTGCTGAAGCCTGTTCTCATAAATCTTTTCGCTGATCACACTGGTCCCCTGGGCGGTGGCCATCAACGCCATGAACGGGGCCTGAAGATCGGTCGGGAAGCCAGGGAACGGTTGGGTGGTGATGTCGACCGCCTGGATGTCACCGGAGGTGATGGAGATTCCTGTCTGATCGATCTCCAACTGGCAGCCACAGTCCCGCAGCTTTTGCAGAACAGCACTGAGGTGCTCAGGAATCACCGGTTCCACCCGCAGCGGTGATCGGGTGATCGCTGCGGCGATCAAAAAGGTGCCCGCTTCGATCCGGTCGGGAATGACCGGGTAGTTGCGCACGCCATGAAGACGCTCGACACCATTGATCGTGATCACCGGTCCCCCGGCGCCGCTGATGTCCGCACCCATCTGGATCAGCAGGTTGGCCAGATCCTGAACCTCGGGTTCCTGGGCGGCGTTTTCAATCGTGGTGGTGCCGTTGGCCAGAACTGCCGCCATCAGCAGTGTTTCTGTGGCTCCCACGCTTGGACAATCCAAAACGATGGATGCACCCGTCAGTCGGTTGCTGCTGCCCTTGACGCAAGCCGTGACGACGCCGTGTTCAACACTGACGTGTGCCCCCAACGCTTTGAGTCCACGGATGTGCTCGACAACGGGACGAGCGCCGATTCGACAACCACCGGGCAGAGGCACCCTGGCGTGACCCAGTCGTCCAAGAAGTGAGCCGATGCAAAAGAAACTGGCGCGAAGGCTGTTGACCAGTTCGTAGGGGGGTTCGTGGCTGCTCAGGGTTCCGGCATCCAGAGAGACACTGCCAACGGCGTGATCAACCTGGACGCCGAGGGCTGACAGGATCCGGCCCATGCCGGTGATATCGGTGAGATTGGGAACATTGGTGAGTTCCACAACCTCGGCAGTAAGAAGACTGGCGGTCATCAGCACCAGGGCTGAATTCTTGGCTCCGCTGACCTTTAAAACTCCTTTTAAATGGCGGCGCCCCTCGATCGAAAGGAAGGGATTGAGAATGTCCTGAGACACTGCGGACGCCACTGTCATTTCCCGTCCTGCTTCCAGATTGTTCGCAGTTTGACAATCAGATGTGAGACCGTCTAGACGGCCGGCACTAAAACTGGTTTCAACGGTCACCAAATCAGGGTTCGGTGTCCGGGGTCACGATGCCGTATGTTCACTTGGTCGCTTGGGCGACACGCCAGCGGATGTGGCGGAATTGGTAGACGCGCTAGTTTCAGGTACTAGTGGTGGCAACATCGTGGGAGTTCAAGTCTCCCCATCCGCACTACCGTTGACTGGAGATCGTCTTCTCCCCAGTCATGATCGTCCTGAAGATTTCAAATGCTTCTGAAGTCGTCGCTTCCAAGGTCGGTCGTTTTTTGGAGCGTCTGACGCCTGATTCGATTGACCAATCGGCGGTCGAAGACCAGGTGATCAAAAAAATGATTGAAAACCTGGCAGCGGAAGGGTTGAAGGGGGAAATCGCAGCCATCAACGGACTGGACCTCGATGGTTCTGATCTGTCGCTGAACAAAGAAGTCAAGATCCGCAAGCACACAAGCTTCTGATCAACGGCTTGCTGGGTGTGTCGGACACATTGATCAGCAGCCGCAGGAACCCTCTGGTCAAGCGGTTGCGATCGTTGTCCAGCCGTGCAGGACGTGAGGAGGAAGGACTTCTGCTGCTTGAGGGCACCCATCTGCTGCAGGAGCTGGTGCGTCTCAAGCTTCAGCCGGCTGAATTGATTGCGACAGAGCGCTGGTGTCAGCGGCACGCTCAGCTCCTGGTGGGCGTGAACCAGGCAATACCCCGTCGCCTTGTCACCGATGAGGTGCTGACAGCGGCATTGAGCACCGTCACTCCCGATGGCGTGGCCAGCTTGTGCCCGTTAGACGCTCTTCCAGAACCAACAACGGATGCCAATTTCCTGCTGGTGCTGGATCGGATTCAGGATCCGGGGAACCTTGGAACGTTGTTGCGCACGGCGCTGGCTGCTGATGTTCAGAACGTCTGGTTGGGCTCGGGCGTTGACCCTCTTGGCAGCAAGAGCCTGCGTGCTTCAGCTGGAGCGCTGCTGCAGTTGCCACACCACCGCTTTGGCCCTGATGAAGACACAGCAATCAGCCAACTAACGGACGAACTGAAACGTCTTGCCGCCGGTGGGATGCAGGTGGTGGCCACCTTGGTTCCTGGTTCTCAAGTTCCGATCCGTCCGGTGCCGTATTGGGAGCTCAACTGGCGGCTGCCGACAGCTCTTGTGCTGGGTACGGAGGGGGCTGGACTGCACCCTGAGCTGCTGGCCTGCTGCACCCATGCCGTGACCTTGCCCCACAGTTCCCGGGTGGAG
>ERZ802827.810-NODE-810-length-16256-cov-8.77656_pt1 | contig 16256 bp, 28 predicted proteins | sample MGYA00345652_ERZ802827 | MGnify/ENA primary metagenome ERZ802827 (study PRJEB30503, sample SAMEA104212372) | marine metagenome | biome: Westerlies Biome; feature: [SRF] surface water layer (ENVO:00010504) within the epipelagic zone...; material: water... | reverse complement strand
CTATCTCTGCATAGATACCGTCTTCACGCATTTCTAACGTGAACCAGTAGTTCTCATCATCGTGCCAGTGTAGCTGAGTAGCTTCACCGGTGGTGCTACAGTGCATTTGACCGATTACCTCAGTCAAACCACCAATAGCCCATATGAATTTGCTGAATACTTCTTCCTTAGCCATTGGCCATCTCCTTCTGTAGCTTTAGTCCTTTGATCAGCATCTCTTCTGCGTCCTTCTTCTGGCCGTGCTGTAGGCGTTCTAAGGCCCACGACACCCAGCTAGTTGCGTGTGGAGATAGTTGATCAGGGTTTGGCTGACTTACATCGTGTGCTGTATTGCCAACTGAATAGTGATTAAGGAATGAAAGTAGACTGGGTTTATCGACTGGAACCTCTACTTGCCGCATGTCATCCTTAAATAGCTTGCGAGCATCAGCTTGAGTGCCAGCCCAATCGCCTTGGCTGTTGGTGTATAACTTCATGCCGCCTCTCCCTTACGCACATTCATTCGTATTGGGCAGTCATTGGATATGGAGCGGGGGTTGATAGTAGGATCGTGCTTAAACACTACTGTATCACCGGCCTTAGCCCACTTAGATAGATGTTTAATGGATAGAAGTTTATCACCGCGAGGCCTTTTATACAGACGTATCTCAGAGGCTGTTGATCTGAAATCATCTGTGAAGAAACCTCTATAGGTAACCTTCTGCCCATTTTCTATTTGATCATAGTCTATCGGCAGATGTTCTTTGGCGAATGCCACCACCGACTTGTTCGCATCGATGATGGACTTATTAAGCATACGCTGAGTGATTTTAATACTAGCTTGCATTCGACATCTCCTCGCCACAGTTGTTGACGATGGCCTTGTATATCGCCAACTCAGTGCGGTTAAGGCCGCAGAGTGCTGTAGGATACTTCCGCACGTAGTTTAGCAGCCGCCAAGCCTTGCCCAGAGTGTGACTATCCAAGTAGTCGTTCATAAGATGGTGAATCGTAGTAGCTTTCATTTGATTGGTCCTTGTTGATTGGTTAGGTAAGTAGTCTACAACGCCAGTTAACAGGTTGTCAATCAAATAAGTTAACAGTCAGATTAAGACCAAAAAAATTTCCCTGCGCGAACAAATCATACCTTCACTGAGTATATAAGGACCACATTGCAACTATATGTAGTCACCTGACGTAGGGGAAGGTGCGCGAAAAAAATAAAAAATCATTTTTTAAAATCGTTTGTTGACCAATTAGTCAGGAACTTAATTAACAAATTAACTGTTGCATTTATTAACCGGCTTCATGTAGACTTCAGACAGACGCTCGATCTGCGTCTATCAACCAACCAACGAAAAGGACCAATTAAATGACAATGATTGCAAATTACCCAAGCAAGAAAGCTTGCAAAGAAAACGTAGGTAAACCGCTGTCTTATATAGAGACCAGCCTATTCGGGCCACAGTATAGAGGCGATGGCGAACTGACTGTAGCAAATCGCCCGCACATAACAGGACAAGGGCGCGAATGGTTTGGCATCATAACCATGGAAAACCACCTAATTAAGGCGGTCAGGTAATCAGATACTTCTTTGCCCTATACGGGTTTTTATCAGTGTGGCTCGACGTTTTGAGCATCATTTTTAACTGACAAACAGAAGGACCAATATGTCACCAAAATTAAAAGAAATGCCAGAGGCCATATTTTTTATGGGTTTGGATCGAATGTTTAACTGGCTGGATGATCAGGCAGAAACCAACGAGCAAAATCAAAATGAAAAGGACCAATCAAATGACTAAACGCACACGAAACGTGATTAGACTAAAGTCAGCCAAATCGTATGCAAGCGCCAGCCGGTTGCTGCACTCGATAAAGGGTTATGAACTCTACAGCGCAAATTACATTGTAGTGGAGCGCAGCGGGCGTCTGGTTCCGGTGTTCGAGGAAACCAGTTTGAAGCCGTGGCAATTAGCCTTGGCAAAAGAAAAGCTATTTGCGGTTGCATAATCGAAACAGGCCTACGGGCCTGTCGCTCTGGGGTGATGCTCAGGCCTGACGAGACAGTCAGCAACCAACGAAAAAGGACCAAATAAATGACAGATGAAGTAATCCTCGAAAAGAACATTCCACTGCCCGAAACCATTTTAGGCAAATGGGTAAACCTGACCAAGCCAATGGCCGTAGGCGACAGCCTCAAGGTTCCCAACGCAAACGTGTCGAGCATCATCAACGCGATGAAATCACACGGCTACAAGCCAACTTGCCGAAAGATCGATGACGATAGCTCGCGCCTTTGGCGGGCTGCTTAATTAAAAAACCGGCGGCTCCAATCTCTGGGGCTGCCAAACCAACGAACAAACCAACCAATCAATGAAAGAGAGAAATATATGTTAGATAACATCATCAACTTCAATGCCGCCTTAAATGAAACTGCTTTTCCTGAATTGGATAAGTGCAATTTCACTGCCCAGCACGGGCCATTAAATTACACGCCTGAAGGATTTGACCAGCCTGTCGAACTGCCCAAGAGCATTGCACAGGTGGTGTATCGGACAGACACCGGCCAGCCACTAGGCAGAACTGGCGGGCGGTATGGTATCGCTCAGAATACTGATGTTCAGGATGTTCTAGTCGAGGCCTTGGAACGGGCGCTGCCATCCAATTATTTAAAGGGCATCGAACTAAACGAGGAAACCAGCAACAATGGCGGCTTCAGCAAATTTACTTACACGTTCCCATCAGCGGCTGAACCAATCAGACAGTTGCGTGATGCCACTGGATATGCGGCTGATCGATATGGTGAAAAGCACAAAGAGACATGGCTGAATATGTCCTTTTCCATGATCAATTCGTTTGATGGATCGACGCCATTGATACTGCAAAATGAAGTGATTGATGTAAGCTGCGCGAACAGCCTGACCACCGGTTACATGGACACCAGCAAAATGCGTCACTCTACAAAAATAAATCCGGCGATGTTCACTGATTGGATCACAGAACAGGCTGGCAATTTCAAGCAGCGCATCGATGTTTTCAATCAGTGGGCTGCTAGATCGATCAGCCCAGAACAGGCAGAGCAGACGCTGTTAGACGCCGGTCTATCGCCTCGACTGACCAAACAAATGCTCGAACAATTTGAGCTAGAATGTGATCGACGCGGGCGGTCAGTTTGGTCTCTGGCAAGTTCGATGACATTTTGGTCCAGCCACTCTTCAGAAAAATTTACAGTGCGCGGATCAAAGAACAGCGACAATGTGGCGAAGTCTTTGCACAACCGGCAGGGTCAGGTTCTCAAGGTTATGAACTCAGAGGCATGGTCTGAAATAGCGAGGGCAGCGTGATGGGCAAAAGCTTCAAACATAGGCCGTCAGATTTTATGACTGGGCAGTTCTCATATGCAGCCACTACTCCAGCCCGCAGCCGTCGAACTGAACGCCGCCGGTTGCTGGCCCTGCAACGAAAAGCAGCCAAGCTAAACCGGTCCATTGACCGGCTGGCAAACAGCATAGGGGGATCAGATAATGCAGGGGCATGAGGCACGGCTGGCAGCATTTAGAGAATTGAACAAATTAAATTACCGGCATCGGGCAATTGAACTGGTTGACGATGGAGTAATTGATTGCCGTTTGGCCTTGATCAATTGCCTGAACCATATGTCACAAGATGACATCAAAGACATGCTAACCGACAACGATCTGATAGACGATTAGATCAACAATAAATTCTCCCTGAACTGGCCCTGTCTTCGGATGGGGCTTTTTTTTGGTAAAATCAGGCACTCAACCTATGGGGTATGCCAGGAAACTTTCTAATTCAACTTATAGGTGCAAAATAACCGAAAATCGCCACTGAGTGGGGGTAAGCGATTTTTATGACCTCTAAGTAGCAGAACCTGTTAACGCACTGTATGGCGCTTATACGCGCTCTGTTGGCCTGTTAACTAATCGCGGTATTTTGGCAGATTATTATGGACATAATAAATACTTGCATGTTAACAGGGGTGACGGGCATCTGTGCCTGAACACCAACCAACGAACTGGAGAGACCAATGACCAATCAACCAAACCTGAACCTGCTCAATGAAATGGCGCAGGATATCTTCAGGGAACCCCGCATCACTAGCTCAAACACCGAAAAAGCTTTCGAGACTTTCATGGAAGCCGTGAAGTTTGACTTCATGTTCATGGGTGAAAAGGACGGCGTCTATTATTTCAAACACGCCGAAACCCGCTACACCGTGCAAATCCCAAAGCAATAACCAACCAACCAAAAAGGACCAATCAAATGGACAAGCAATCTATCTTAAAAAAACTCAAAGCATTCAGCCAGCGCACTGTCGAAAACGGCTGCACTGAGGCAGAGGCAGTGGCCGCTGCTCAGGCCATGCAGTCGCTACAGGACCAGTACAATTGCACCCTGACTGAGTTAGACATCAGCCTGACCGAATACACTAAGGACAGCATGTCGCTGGGCAAAAAGGTAAAGCATCCGGTTTGGGGTGCGCTGTACGGTCTGCAAGCTTTCTGTGAAGTTAAATTGGTGGCAAACGGATCAAAGCTTACGATCTTCGGCCAGCAACACAAAGTAGACAATGCGATGTATTTGATCAGCCTGATGCAATCATCGATGGAGCTTGAATTTCTCAAATATAAGCAAAGCGCAGATTATGAGGAAGAAACATTCTATCATCACGCCCGCTCGATCCGGTCTAGTTTTATGAATGCTATGGCATCACGCCTGTGTAACCGGCTGGAGCAGATGCATCGTGAAAGCCGCTCGAATGTCGAGCAGCCCAAAGCCTCGAACGGCACGGCGCTGGTCATAGTGGCTGACCATGCGCTGGATGATGCATTCCGCAAAGAGTTCCCACGCCTCAGATCAGGTGGACGGCGTCACACTAGCAACCGCTCCGCAGGTGCATCGAAGGCAGGGCGCAGCGCAGGTGATCGTGTAGGCCTACGCTCTGGCGTTTCCGGTGGTCAACGCGGCGCAGGTTATTTGTCGTGATCGATCCAATCAAAACAATGCGGTGGCTCAACAGAGCCGCTGCTTCACTGGTTGCGATCTTGTTTGCAATCAATCTGATAAATTTATTCTGGAGTATTTTCTGATGGCAAAAGTAATATTTGAAACAACCACCGGCACACAGGCTGCTCAGTGGTCAGCCACCGTTCAATTCAATGAAGTGCAAGAGCCTATCGACATCGAATGTGATGCAGAAATTGACAGCATCGTGCTGGATGAAATCGGACACCTGCCCAACGCAGCCGCTTGGATATGGAGCAGCAAATGGTAAATCTGGCAGCGCAAAACCGCCCCGCAGCCGTCAGCCTGAAGCTGTCTGATTTGTTTATCGGAGATACGCAATTCAGGATCAACGAGGCAATCGCTAACACGCCTGACGCTGAACTGGTCAGAGCATATGCAGCAACCAACCGGCTGATTGCCTACATCACCAGAGACAAGGACAAGCTGGCAAAAGAATTGGACCATTACCATGTCCGAAGGAACCTGATGGAAACTGCTCTGATCATCAGGCTTCGAGGAATGAAGTGATGGCATGGACAAGAGAAAATGCCGGTTATTGGGTTGTCACAAAACGCACCCGCGCCTTGAAAAATGGTAAGCCTATCGGCGGCATCACAAACCATGATATATACCGGTCATACAATTACGATCAGGCTTCTGAGTGGTTGCATAAATTGCCACCGGATCGGGCTCACGCTTGGTACATCATAAGCAGTGATCGAAGCAGTATGCGCTGGAAGTAAAACCAAACAAACAAACCAGAGGAACCGGCTTTCGAGCCGGTTTTTTTGTGTCCGATGACCGGATTGCAGTATGCCCTCAGAGGCGCTGTAAGCCTCACACAGTAGCCAAACAGTTTAGTGGCATAATTATACCCAGAACAATTACCCCTACTCAGTGGCGCTTATATCGAGTGTGAGAGCTATAGCAGTTTCGCGGCAAACACCCTGTCACAGGCTCAGAGAACGCCACACAAAGCCGAAAGCAAGTGGCAGCATATCACGGGTCATGGGCTGATGTCGGCTGCTCAGGCTGGCTGTTCGAGCGGATGATGTAAGTGGATGGCTGAGGGCTGAGGGTATACAGTCGCGGCCTTCACCCCAGCGTCTGGTGTTCGTCAGCGCAGCCGCTGCTTGAGTGATAGGCTGGATCGATGGCACGGCTGGTGCTTTTTTGTCACAATATTCTGATTAATTGCACAATCTGCCAGCATTCTCTGCGCCGATTTATTCCAAGCATATGATTTTATTACACAAATCACGATCAGCCTATGAACTATTCAGTCACCGGTTTAAGTTTTATCCAATAAAAACAATGACTTAAAGAAATCAGCCTCAATCTAAAAAATCTGAGAGCGAGCGCAGCCCGACCCTGCCAGTGCCACCCCCCCCGGTACTGGGTCCGTATACAACTCCCACCTATTTTTAGAAAATAGCAACTGTAAATGGCTCCCAGCCGATTACTCCAGCAAATAATCCGTCAACGTACTACTCCAGTAGTTAGCAAATTAGCAAAGGTACTTGTAAAGTGTTGCTAAGTTGTATATACTAAGCGGCATATTTTATTTATTTATTTGGATTACCTATGGCTAATGATAATGACTTTGGAGAAGACGGAGTCCTGTTTGCAGAAGGTCTACCGTTTTTCTTAGACCACGACTTGCAAGTACCAGACTCAGGGATGCTGTACCTACAGACTACTTTGGAAGTTGGTGAGGATGATAAGGTTACTATCCAGAAACCATTCTGGGAGATTATCCAGTTTGTCTTGGACAATGCGGAGTCGGAGTACGGGGAGTTATACGACATAGCTTCTGAACTCACTAGGGAAGCTAATAAGCTACGGGATTTAGCTCAGACGATAGAAGTAAGCGACGAAGTGGTTGCTGATCTTTTTGACGCTGACTATGACCCGACAGCCTAACCTATTTGGCTGGGAAGACGCTACTTCAGACGAAGTCTATTCTGGGGATACTAAGCGTTGTTCTGGCTGCAGACAGGTACTGCCAATAGACAGGTTTGGTTTCAACAAGTCTAAGAGCTTGGGCCGATCCTGTACCTGCAAGAAATGTCTTAAAGTACACAACGCCAAGATGCGTGAGCTACACGACAGACATAAACTACCAGAAGACCATTCCTGCCCTATCTGCCAGAAGACTGCAGAGCAGTTATATTCACCCGGTATGGGGAACAAGACACCGTTTAGGTTAGACCATGACCACAGCACAGGTAACTTTAGAGGGTTTCTCTGTGACTCCTGCAATACAGGCTTGGGTAAATTTAGAGATGACCCTGACCTGATACAGAGAGCTATCGATTACCTGAAGGCATAGCGGGTATTCCACTTATCTATCTACTACCTAGTTGGCGTAGTTGGTATAATGATACCACATACAGCTAAGGAGATAGATATGTTTGGAAAGATGTTTGAAGTGATGGTCCACACTTTTGTAGGAGACACAACCATCGTCAAGAAGATGCAGGACATGCAGCAACGGCGGGTAGACTACTGGCAGTTGAAGAACCTATCCGACAAACAGTTAAAGGATATGGGGATTAGTCGGGGAGAGATATACCACAAGGTCTATGGCGGGTAGACTACTAAAAGTAAACTACTACCCCCAACCATTACTAGGAAGAGTAGGCTATCTATATAGTTAACCGCTCAACCGACAATTCATTATACAAATTAATCAGCTAGTTGTCAATAAAAATACTTAACAAGCTGATTAATTAATCCCTTGACCAAGGGCCATATAAAATGTTACAATGAAGGGGTTAGTTAAATTATGACATTTAACCTGTACTATATTCGTGCAGCCATCCAAGAACGAACAGGCCAAGTCCTGAAGTTCGATCACATCAGAAGACTACTACTGGAAGAAGGCCTGATCTCTGAGAAGGAGTTGAAGGATAATCCCTTAGCTCAAGAGTTCGACGGCTACGGGAGATACTTCGCAACAGAAGACTGTTCAGTAGAAGTTCCCATTGATCCAAAGAGATTCATACCAGATTTATTAGAAAAGGATTTTGACGATGAAAGCTAAGACAGCAAAAGCAGGAGCCTCTAATTCACCTGCAAAGCAGCGTACCATGCCTAAGCTTGCAATGGGCGGTATGGCTATGAAGAAGAAGCCAGCTATGAGCTACGGCGGCATGGCTATGAAGAAGAAGAAGAAGTAATGTTTATCGGTGCGTTACTGGTATGTGCGTCTATGACAGACGTTGAGACCTGTGACGTTAAGATGAATACTAAAAACCTGTACGAGACTAAGCAAGAATGCGTACAGGAAATGCAGGGCATAGCTAAGTACGTTTTTAATATGCTTGAGCTAAACGCCAAGCCGTACTGCTTTCCGATAGGACAAAATCACATCTAGTTATTTCTTCGGGGGGAGAGATGATAGCAGAGACACTGGCGGTCATAGGAGCCGCCAATGCCGCTATCGGTCAGGTGAAAACTCTGATCGGGCATGGACAAGATATATCTGCTATGGGGCGACAGTTGGGAGCAATCTTAACTGCGGAAGAGACTCTAAAGGCGCAGGGTGACCGCAAGAAGAGAAGCCTATTCTCTGCGGCTCTGGGTAAGGATGAGAGCAGCTTCGAGGAGTTCCTGCACTTGGACAAGCTCAAGCAAGCCCGTAAGGAGATTGAGTCTCACATGCGTTTGTACGGACGCCCCGGACTTTATGATGACTGGGTAAAGTTTCAGGCTCAGGAGCGTGTCCGTAAGCGGGAAGAGGCTGAGGAGCAAGCCAAAGCCAGAGCCTTTCTAGTAAACATATTCCAGTGGTGCATTGTGGTTCTAATTATAGGCGCTGGGTGTGCAGGTTTGATCTGGTGGGCTTGGTTAACCAGTGGCCGGTGAAACCCTCATAAGCCACTTCCCGCTGCCTTCTATGCCGTTTCAGACGCACGTTAATGTTATCTTTGAAAGCGGGCGCGGTGAGCAGGTTGAGAAGAAGGCACAGGCTGGTGAAGCTGGCTCAGTGCAGCCGATAGACGAGCATACTCCAGTAGAGAACCTGAAGTTAGTCGATCAGCGGTATGCGTATAATCCTGACCCCAATAAGCTGAGAATGCCTACCGGTCAGATAGTAGATTTTGTGGTGGCGTAAATGGCCAAGACTAAAGCAGAGAAGATAGCAGCCGGTAAGAAGCGGCATGGATTTACTGCGATAAATAAGCCGCGCAGGGGTGGCCCTAAGAAGTTCGAGGTGCTGGCTGTAGAGGGTGACACGGTTAAGTACATCACCTTTGGCGATCCGAATATGGAAATCCGTAAGGACAATCCTAAGGCGCGTAAATCATTCAGAGCTAGGCACAAGTGTGACACAGCCAAGAGTAAACTAACCGCCAGATACTGGTCCTGCAAGAAGTGGTAATACAATGTCCTTAGTTAAAAATATGAATGCCCGTAAGAAGGCTGGCACAAGCCGTTCAAAGTCAAAGAGTACTATCAGCGATAAAACCTACAAAGACCTTCAGGCCGGTAAGATGGCTAAGGGTGGTTTAGCTAAAAAGGCTAAACGAAAATGACTGATGAACGCCTCACTAGAATTGAGGACAAATTGGATAAGCTCTCAAACGCAGTCGTAACTCTAGCCAGAATGGAAGAGCGTATGATTACTGTGTTTAAGCGTATGGATAATATCGACGATCAGCAAAAGGCTATGTGGGATCGTATTGTGAAACTGGATCAGATTACTGCTTCCAGAGGACACAAGCTGCAATTCTTTGAGCGCATTTGGTGGATCGTCTTCACGGCATCTATCGGAGCTTGCTTTGTATATATGAGGACTATCGTATGAAGACTGAGAAGGAATACACCGACAAGCAACTGCTCTTCTTAGATGCCCTGATGTCTGACGAGTGCAAGGGCAATATCAAGAAGGCTATGAAAGCGGCTGGGTACGCAGAAACTACTCACAGCCGCGTAGTTGTATCTGCCCTGAAGGAGGAGATTAACGAACGGGCCTCTATGGTGCTTGCTATGAACTCCACTAAGGCAGCGTGGAGCATGGTTGATGTACTAGACGATCCGGGGGCTATGGGCGCACGTAACTCAATTGCCGCCGCTTCTCAGTTATTGGACCGCACCGGACTGATTAAGAAAGAACAGCTAGAAGTTAAGAACACAGGCGGGGCGATGTTTATTCTGCCACCGAAGAGCGAAGATTGAGTATCTGGTTAGATAAGCCAAGACCTAACAAGACAGCCAAACTACCATACGCCTACAAGCAGTCAGAACATGATCCCTTGGTTGCAGTGGCTGACATGGAGAAGGCTACTCTTGTAGAAGAGGCTATGGACTACTTGGATGAGGGTCACTCAAGCCGTAAGACCGCTGAGTGGTTATCTTCCAAGACCGGAGATAGAATATCACATCAAGGGCTTATTGGAATATGGCGGGCGCATAGAGGACCAAAGAGTAACAATCCATCCAAACGGCTGAAGGAACTCGCTAAGGATAACCGCAAGCGTAAGCCTAAGACTAGGGAAGAAAAGGTCTTAGCAACTGCCAAGCGCAAGCAGTCAGATGCAAAGCGTAGGCTGACTATCGCTAAGAAGCAGTTAGAAGAGTTACAGCCTAACGAGGAGTTGGACACCTCTAATTTAGACTTCTCTGTGATTGAGAGCGAGAAGCAAAAGCAGGAAGTAGTCTTCGCACCTAACAAGGGTCCACAGACAGAGTTTCTAGCTGCCTCTGAGCGTGAGGTACTCTACGGCGGTGCAGCCGGTGGTGGGAAGTCGTTTGGCTTATTAGCTGACCCGATGCGCTACTTCAGCAACCCTAACTTCAACGGCCTTATACTACGTCGAACCAATGACGAACTTAGAGAACTAATATGGAAATCTCAGGAGTTATACCCCAAGGCATTCCAAGGAGCTAAGTGGGCTGAGAAGAAGTCACAGTGGACGTTCCCTAGCGGAGCCAAGCTCTGGCTGACTTACTTAGAGAGAGACCAAGACGTTCTACGCTATCAGGGTCAGGCCTTTAGTTATGTGGCCTTCGACGAGTTAACTCAGTACCCTACTCCCTTCGCGTGGAATTACATGCGCTCAAGACTTAGGACTACAGACCCTACTCTGCCTATCTACATGAGGGCGACTACCAATCCGGGCGGTAGTGGACATGGCTGGGTAAAGCGTACCTTCATAGACCCTGCACCAGCCAACTCAAAGTTTATTGCTAAGGACATAGAGACCGGCGAGGACATGGTCTACCCAGACAGCCATGAGAAGGCTGGAGAGCCACTGTTCTATCGTCGGTTCATACCGGCAAGCCTCAAGGATAACCCCTACCTGATGGACGGCGGTCAGTACGAGGCTAACCTGCTATCTCTTCCTGAGATGCAGCGGAGACAATTACTAGAAGGAGACTGGGCAGTTGCAGACGGCGCGGCATTCTCAGAGTTCAGGTCAAAGGTTCACGTTATTGAGCCGTATGAAATACCGACTGATTGGCGTAGGTTTCGGTCCTGCGACTACGGATATTCTTCTTATAGCGCTGTGCATTGGTTTGCTATTGACCCAAGTTACAACACCTTAGTCTGCTACAGAGAATTATACCTGAGTAAGCATACCGGAAGAGACCTAGCTAGGGCTGTACTGGAAGCTGAAGGCTCTGATCGTGTAGACTATGGAGTTCTAGACTCCAGTTGCTGGCATCAGCGGGGCCAACTGGGGCCATCTATAGCTGAAGAGATGATTTCACAGGGTACACGTTGGCGTCCTAGCGACAGAACCAACGGCGCAAGAGTAGCTGGCAAGAACAGGCTGCACGAAGTCCTTAAAGTAGACGAGGACACAGGCCTTCCGGGGATACAATTCTTTAATACGTGCCGACAAATCATTGCCGACCTACCCGTCATACCGGCAGACCCTAGAGGATCAGACGATATAGACCCCCGCTACGCCTCAGATCACGCATACGACAGCGTCAGGTACGCAGTTATGAGCAGACCGAAGGCATTTTCACCTTTTGATATGGGCCACGGCGTACCGCAATCAGTCTGGCGACCCGCAGACGCAACATTTGGATACTGAATATGGCATTAATGGACAAACCGCTACCAGAAGACGTTACAGATACTGACATTGCAGTACCTCTTGCCGAAGACGGTGACGTAGTAGAGGAAAATATCAACTATTCTGGGGCAGTGGCCTTTGTTAATAGCCAATATACCCGCTCAAAAGACGCCAGATATGCTGACGAAGAGCGTTGGCTGGATTCTTATCGTAATTATCGTGGCCTATACTCCTCAGAAGTACAATTTACGGAGACTGAGAAGTCTAAAGCCTTCATTAAGGTAACTAAGACTAAAGTTTTAGCTGCCTACGCCCAAGTTGTAGACGTATTATTTGCAGGATCAAAGTTTCCTATCGGTATTGAGGCCAGACAGTTCCCCAGTAACGTAGCTGGAGAGGTTTCCTACAATCCAAACGCCCTAACAGACGAAAAAGTTAAGGAAACGGTAGACGTAGACTACGAAGTACCTACATCTATCGCTCGACCAAATCTTGCTAAGGAGTTAGGCCTCTACAAAGAGCGTCTGGAGCCAGTTAAAGACGAGCTAGAGCTAGGCGCAGGTACTATGCAAGGTTCTATTACCTTTGAGCCAGCTAAACGTGCCGCTCAGAAGATGGAAAAGCTTATGCACGATCAGTTGGATGAGACTGACGCCCCTAAGCACCTTCGATCAGTGGCATTTGAGTGTACCCTCTTTGGAACCGGCGTATTCAAGGGTCCATTTGCTACCGACAAGGAATATCCCCGCTGGGATGAGGACGGTAACTACGATCCCATGTTTGAAACCATCCCAAAGATGGAATACGTTAGCATTTGGGATTTCTACCCTGACCCAGACGCCCGTAATATGTCTGAGGCTGAATTTACTATACAGAGACACCGCCTGAACCGCACTCAGATGCGCTCGCTAAAGAAACGCCCTCACTTCCGCGAAGAAAGCATAGAATTAGCGGTAGACTACGGCACAGACTACCAACGCGAGTACTGGGAAGACGCCTTAGAAGACGATTCTGTATCATCTTCTATGGAACGCTACGAAGTACTCGAATATTGGGGTATATTAGACGCAGAATTGGCTGAAGAAGCTGATATTGATATCCCCAAGGAATTAAAGGATCAGGACGAAATACAGGTCAATATATGGGTCTGTAACGGGCAAATACTGCGTTTAGTACTCAATCCGTTTACTCCTACCCGTATACCCTACTTATCCGTACCCTACGAGCTAAATCCATACAGCTTCTTTGGAATCGGCGTAGCTGAGAACATGACAGACACGCAATTGCTTATGAACGGCTTTATGCGGATGGCCGTAGATAACGGCGCTCTATCAGGAAACCTACTCATAGAGGTAGATGAGACTAACTTAGTACCCGGACAGGATATGTCTGTGTATCCGGGCAAAGTGTTCCGCAGACAAGCTGGAGCGCCCGGACAGGCCATCTTCGGTACTAAGTTCCCTAACGTATCTCAAGAGCTACTGATGATGTTCGACAAGAGCCGCCAGCTTGCTGATGAGGCCACAGGTATACCTAGCTATTCGCACGGTTCTGGAGCCGTAGGTGGAGTAGGACGTACAGCGTCAGGCATGTCTATGCTGATGGGTGCAGCCGCTCAGAACATTAAGGCTGTAGTCAGGAATATTGATGACTACTTACTAGGGCCACTAGGCAAGAGCCTATTCGCATTCAACATGCAGTTTAACTTCGACAAGGAGTTTATAGGAGACCTAGAGGTTAAGGCTAGAGGTACTGAGAGCCTGATGCGTAATGAGGTACGCAGCCAGAGGCTCCTGCAATTCATGCAGATGACTGCCAATCCCGCGATGCAGCCGTTTGTTAAGTATGACTACATCTTGAGAGAGCTTGCGTCCTCTATGGACTTGGATGAGGACAAGATACTCAATGATCCGCGTGAGGCCGCTATACAACAGAAGATGATGTCTGAAATTCAGGCACTTATGCCTCAACCGCCGGTTCCCCCGCAAGGAGCCGCACCAGAAGGTGGACCACCCTCACCCAATGACCCCACAGGTAACGGCGGCGGGAATATAGTCGCTGGAGCAGCCCCAGAGCCAGACGCAGCCGGTTTCACAGGCGGCGGCGGTGGAGCCAACGGGGGTAATGCACCGCAGCCCCAGCAAGCGCCACAGGGTCCAGTACAGTGATGGATAAGCAGTTCTTCAAGGGTCTCCTACCCTTAGTCAATGACAAGGATCAGTACGCCTCTCTGAAGGACTACGCCAACGCACGTATCTGGCAATATCACGGGCTTCTGGAAACCACGAAGGACCACCACCGCGTGTTGGAAATTCAAGGTGCTATTGCTGAATTGAAGCGGATCGAAACTCTTCGGGATGAAGTAATCAAGGGAGCCGAATAATGGGTCTGTACGAGTTTATGTTTGGCGGCGATGAGGTCTCCAAAGAGACTGAGACTATGTTTGGCTTTACCGAAGAAGGTGCATCACAGGAAGCAGAAAATCTTGCAGTAGACGTTCCAGAGATTACTTGGAAAGACGTAGGCAACGTAGCCTTAGACTTTACCCCCATCATAGGAGACATCAAGGGCGGCTATGAGACCGTTCAGATGATTGGTGAGGAGCTAGAGCAGGAAAACCCTAACTACTATCTGATAGGCGCTATGGGCGGTCTAGGGGCAGTTGGTACTGTATTAGGTTTAATTCCGGGGGCTGGTGACGCCGCACAGAAAGCTATCATGCGTGGCGCTGAAATGATGGCTGAGAAAGCCAACAAAGTTGTGGACGCTATGCCTGAATATGACCCCAATACGGTAGGGTCTATGGGCGGCAATTTATTTGCTGGTAGAAAACCAACCGTCGAAGATTTAGACCCTGTACGTCAGACGGGTAGCTCTAAGGGATTTTATAAAAATAAAGCTCCTAACTATGTTCCAGATATTGAAGCTCAAACCACGGATCAAGGTATACTTATACCAGAGCGTTCCGTTACAATTGATGAGCTTCAAGCAGAAGATACAGAGTTAATTCCCCTTATAGCGGATAGAACCGCAGCGGGAAAAAATCTTACAGGTCTTAAAGGAGGAGATAAAGATTACACCTTTTCCAATCCCGTAGACTTACAGGGCGGTAGAGGATTTATGCGCTATCCTGACACCGGTGCGTTTGCTTCTATGGAAAGTGTCATGGGTCCACAATCTGAACGTGCAGAAGAGATTGCAAAGAGGGGTAATAAACCTAAAGGCATTCATATGGGTATGAGTCCTGAAGGTGGAGACTTCAGCGTAATGATGAGCGACACTGTCATGGAAATGATGAACCAATCAGACATTGCGGCTAGAGATATAAATAAATTAGATAGCTGGATTAGAGAGAATGTAGATAGAGATTTTCCGGGGCTGCGTGACCCTGCGGCTAAAGATTATTTAGCTACCCAAGTACCCGGAACTCGCAGACAACTTATTTGGAAAGAATTAGACAAAGCGCCTTATGTTGAGGCAGGATTTCCTACTATGGGAGATGCCCGTGTTTCAATTACGGACCCAAGGCTTCTTACCTCGCCAAACCTTGAAGGAACCTCTGTAGCCAACTTTGATGATAGAGGTCAGCTTATAACGGGTCCAGTGCGTAATAATAAATCTTATAATAGCCAGATAGGGCCAACAGGAGAAGCCGGTTATCGGGGAGAGCTTGAAGCAGTTCCTTATCAGATATTAATGCGAGATTTTTTTGAAGCCCGTAGAGCCGCAAACACTAGCGCAGGTAATGACCAGAGATCACTTCAAATGGGAGCAGTGACTTCCAAAGTAGACGATCAGATGGTTGAAGAGGTTAATCAATATTTAAGCCTTATGGAGCAAGCTGAAAGGGATGCGTATTTAAGAAACCTGCCAGAGCAACGTCAAGAAAGAAAAACCTACAGCATTGGTGAACAAATGGACGGGGTGCTTCCTCTAGAGATTGGTGTAAATCCAGAAGCTTCTAACGGGGCATTCTTGAAGCCCTACACAAGTGAGGATGTTCAGATGTTGGAGCAACTCGCGGAAGGTGCTACTGCGGGTACACGCAAAGCAGATGCGCTAATAAATAGCCCAGTAAAAGCGGGTACTAAAGTAGGAATACGTCTTAACTTAAACTCCAACATACCGGATGCTCCGCAGGGTATGAATAAATTACAGACCCTACATAATAAAAATTATAATGGTACGGCGCTATCTTATCTACCTACTGCT
>ERZ802827.809-NODE-809-length-16256-cov-26.4788_pt1 | contig 16256 bp, 16 predicted proteins | sample MGYA00345652_ERZ802827 | MGnify/ENA primary metagenome ERZ802827 (study PRJEB30503, sample SAMEA104212372) | marine metagenome | biome: Westerlies Biome; feature: [SRF] surface water layer (ENVO:00010504) within the epipelagic zone...; material: water... | reverse complement strand
ATGATCTTAACCTTGCGCCCGGCGGGGGGCGTTTGGCTCACCACTGAAAAAATCGCCTCAGAACCCACCCCCCGGCCTGCTTTGTAGTAAATAATAGCGCTCATCAGATCATGCTTTCGCCATCATCCAGCCTTAAAAAGTTTATGAAACGGTATTGGCGCGATGAAATATGGCACAGCAACGTTTCGTAAGAATCTTGCATGCGTTCGCCCAGATGTTTGAGACCCACCTCAATCTTATTTGTGAGTAATGTGCTGCATACCCTCCCCGCCGCGCAACCAAACGACCGCAATCGGGCCGCCTTGCACAACCATACCCCCAAATTTAAAATTAAAATCAGTGACTTATATCTCTTGCCCCATTATTTCCACTGAGCCAAGACCCAAGCAAAAGATCAACCATTTCCAAATATTAACACGGAAGCCAGCCTAAAAACTAACCGGCAATGGCTTGGAAACGCCTGTCGTGACAGCGAGAGTAGTTGGAAATTAACATCCCAATGCGCGTGGAAATAAGCCCAAAGGAATATCAGCTTTCTATAGAAAAGGAGATAAATTTCCATATTTTAAACAAATTATAGCTTTAAACGTCAAGTTCGATTAACGTCTGCGCCTGCATAAAAACAAATTTTAATAGCTAATTATAAAATATTGACCAAGGCGCATAAACGCGAGGAATGCGCGCTTATTGGGAAACGGATGCCTCTATGACCAAGATATTAACCGTAGATGATGACCGACATATTTTGACCTCCCTTTCCGTCATTCTTGAGGCAGAAGGCTTTGACGTAAAGTCCTTTTCTGATGGTGCCTCGGCTCTCGACGCGTTTCCAAGGCTCAAACCAGACCTTGCCGTAATAGATATTAAAATGCCCAGAATGGACGGTCTGGAATTGCTTCAGAAACTTCGGCAGAAAAGTTGGCTTCCGATCATTTTTCTAACCTCTAAAGATGATGAGATTGATGAAATTTTGGGTCTACGGTTGGGCGCGGACGAATATATCACCAAACCTTCTTCCGAACGGTTACTGATCGAACGCATCCGAACCTTACTGCGCCGCCACGATCTTATCGCGGGAAAAGTTGAAACGGATAAAAGCGACACAAACGTCATGAAACGGGGCAATTTAACGATGGATCCCCAACGCCACACGGTGCAATGGAAAGGCATTCATGTGGCGCTTACGATCACCGAGTTTTTATTGCTGCAAGCCTTGGCAATCCGTCCGGGCTTTGGGAAAAGCCGCAATCAATTGATGGACGTGGCCTATGGGGATCAAGTTTATGTCGATGACCGCACGATTGACAGCCATGTAAAACGCCTGCGTAAAAAAATGCGCGTGGCGGATGAAAGCTTTACGGCGATTGAAACGCTTTATGGCATTGGGTATCGCTATAATGACACGTGGTAGGATATGACGACCGGCGATCGTTCTCACAGCGCAACCGAAACCGCAGAGGCGGAGCGCGAAACGCATCAGTCCGAGGGTTTTGGGGCGCGCCAATGGACTAAACGGTTTCGTGCGCCCCAATCACCAAAACCCCTGAAGCAAAATTGGATCGCAAAGGCATCAAGCGCGCTTTCACGGCGCTTGCACAACTCAAAAGTTTTAATCATTTCGGTAAATATGGTTCTGGTTATAATCTTGCTGCTATTCAACGCAGCAACGCTGTATAAATGGCCGGTATTGATTGAAACACTACATCAGAACAACCCTGACTACACGGCTGACCAGATTTTTCACACGCTTATCCCAAAGCTCGCGCAGATGGATACATGGCGGGATCACAATGCGCAATTAAAGGCCCATACAGATCAAATTTATGCACAGGTAAATGGACAAATAACGCTGTTCAGCATTCGGGGTGAAATCTTGGCGCAAACGTCTCTTCATCCAGATCCTGGGTTGCATAATGACCTTCAAACCCATTATATCTCTCAGCAAAGTTTTGCAGCGATTCCACCTGATGCACAAGCGATCTCTTATTTTGTATCGTTAGAGCAACTGCTGTCTGCAGCAATCCATAAAACACTTCAGAACGCATATCGACACGCCGATTTCAACATTCGATCAAGTACCGGCAATTTATATTTTTTAGAAACCGGCATTATTGAACATGAGGATAAAATCCTTGGCGCTTTGGCGATATTCATTGAAGATTCTGCCCGGCAAAAGATTTATTCTGATTTGCGTGTCCAAACCGTTGCAGCAACTGGCTTGGGTATTTTAACCTCCGCTCTGATCAGTCTATTGATTTTTTATCGGGTCAGCCACCCAATCACCGTGTTCACAAGACGACTTCAACAAAAGAATGCGCAAACAAACTTACCTTTGCTCGAGCTTATGCTTGAGCAAGCGCCTAAAGCACCAGAGGGCAGCGAAGTGGCGAATTTAACCGCCGTTTTACGTGAAATGGGTCGCAAATATTACCAGCAAATAGATATGCAAAACCGATTTACAAGCGACGTGATACATGAGGTCAAAAACCCGCTCACCTCGCTGCGCGCAGCTGTAAACGCGTTAGAATTGGTAAAGGAAGAGACCCAACACCAGCAGCTTCTTGGAATAATCCAAGAAGATGTGCTGCGGATGGAACGCTTGCTAAATGACATTGGAGCTGCGGGAAGGCTCGATGGCCAGCTCGAGCAAGAAACCTTTGCCAGTTTTGACATAGGCCAGTTGCTGCGCAACGTTGCGCAAAGATATGATCCGGTAGCAGCAGAAAAAGATATCACGATCGAATTGGAGCTGCCTCAAAAAACAATCATCATAAATGGCTTAGAAAAGCGGCTTGCGCAGGTGTTTGAAAACTTGGCCACCAATGCAATAAGTTTCTGCGACGCCGGTGGTATTATTCGTATCTGGGTAAAATTACAGACTGATACCTGTTTGGCGGTTATCGAGGATACCGGGCCCGGCTTCCCGAAAGGCTCATTGGATAAAATTTTCAATCGCTTCTATTCTGATCGACCTAACAGCGCTTTTGGCGAGCATTCTGGTTTAGGTTTGAGCATTTCAAAACAAGTGGTTGAGGCGCATGGCGGCGTGATTTGGGCAGAAAATATCACATCCAAGCTTTCAACAGGCGAAGAGAGTGATATTTTAGGGGCAAGGCTTTTGGTTGGCCTGCCGCGAATATGTAGTGAAACAACGAATTAAATGGGGATAACATGATACTGCATGCAAGCTGCATCGATATCGATGGGCGCGGCATCCTGATTTTGGGAGCATCCGGAAGTGGGAAATCATCCCTCGCCATTCAGTTGATCGCGCTCGGAGCCTCATTGGTTGCGGATGATAAAACGCTGGTAACACGGGTAGAAAACCACGTGGTAGCGGGGTGCCCGGCCAACATCAAAGGCCTGATCGAAGCGCGCGGAATTGGCTTTTTAAGACCAAAGCTGGTGCAAGAAACGCGGCTTCATTTGGTAATTGATCTGAACCAACACGAAACCTCTCGCCTTCCAGAACAAAAATACCATGATTTATTTAAGGTCAAACTTCCATTAATTTACCCAACACAGATGGACGGATTTGCCTCGGCAGTCTATGTTCTAGCGCAAAGCGGCTTAGCGCAGGATCAAAACCCGTCCGATGTCATCAGCTGACCAAATTACGTTGGTTCTTGTAACCGGTCCGTCGGGCGCGGGACGGTCCTCTGCGATCAACGCTTTGGAAGAGCTTGAATTTGAAACCATCGATAACTTGCCCATTTCGTTAATTGACAAGGTGGCCACTTCCTCAAAAACATCAAAACCCTTGGCGATCGGGCTGGATATCCGAAACCGCGACTTTTCCATCCAAGCCATCATCAACTCGATTGCGCAATTAAAGACGCTGCCCAAAATCACAGCAACCGTCCTGTTTGTTGATTGTGATCCAAAGACGCTCAATCTGCGATTCTCTGAAACCCGGCGCAAACACCCGTTCGCACCCCAAGAAACCATTCAAGACGGGATCGCGCATGAGATCGAGCTCTTAAACCCCATCAAAGCCAAAGCGGATCTATTAATCGATACATCTGACTTGACGCCACATGAGTTGCGCGCGCAAATCAAACATCATTTTGACGGCGGAAAAAATACCGATTTGGCCGTGATCTTAAAATCATTTTCTTACAAAAAAGGGTTACCTGTCGGCGCTGATATGGTGCTAGATGTGCGGTTTCTGAAAAATCCACATTGGGAACCAGCCTTGCGCGCAGGCGATGGACGCGATCAGCCTGTACAAGACTATGTAGTCAGCGATCCATCCTTCACAGATTTTTTTCAAAAAACCCATGCATTGATCCTATTTCTACTTCCTGCTTATAAAAGAGAAGGGAAAACCCAATTCACATTGGCTTTTGGCTGCACGGGAGGGCGACACAGATCCGTAACGCTCGTGGGGTTAATGGCACAGGCTTTGGAAGATTGTGGCTGGAATGTGTTGACGCAGCATATGGAATTGGACGAGTAAGAGCTATATCGAGTAGGGATATGGGCGGCAGAAGGTAAGGGCGGTCAGGTGATTGGGATTGTAATTGTCGCGCATGGTGGTCTTGCAAAAGAGTATTTGGCCGCCGTGGAGCATGTGGTGGGCAAGCAAAAAAGTATTGCCACCATTGGCATCAGCGCCGAATATGACAGGGCCTTCATGGAAGCCGAAATTTGCAACGCCGCCGATCACGTTGATACCGGTGATGGGGTGGTGGTGGTGACGGATATGTTTGGCGGAAGCCCCTGCAATCTGTCGCTGCAAGCCTGTAGACCACAGGACCGCAAAATCATTTACGGCGCAAACCTACCGATGTTGATCAAGCTTACAAAATCACGGCGGCTCTCCGTGCAAGATGCGGTAGATATCTCTTTGAACGCTGGGCGCAAATATATTGATTGCCATGATGGCTCAGGAACCTGATGCAAGACACATATTCTGAACGCTTTGAAATTATCAATGAAAAGGGTTTACACGCCCGCGCGGCAGCCAAGCTGGTTGAAACCGTTGAGAGATATGACGCTACGGCAGAGATCTTCAAAGATGGTTTACAGGCTTGTGGCAATAGCATTATGGGCCTTTTAATGTTGGCAGCCTCTCGCGGAACCTTTATTGACGTGAACACCAACGGAAACCAAGCCAAGGATCTGTCAGAAGCGATTGGCGTCTTGATAGCCGCCAGATTCGGCGAAGACTTCTAAGGACAGAAAAGGAAATACTGTGGTGGAGCGGATACAACAAACCCCGGGCTTAAGAGATGATCAGCCCCTCTCAACGCCTGTGGATCCGGATATTCCCTATGACAGGCGCAAACTGTCTTATGCCACAACTTTTAAAAATCCGACCCAGCGCAGAACCATCCAAACCATTGAGTTTGTAACCGGCAAGCTGCGCCTGCTGCGCGTCATACGCAAATTTGAGGCCCAAGGCGTTCCGGTCGGCCAGGCCTTTTGGAAACAAGCTTTAGACATCATGAATGTCGAACTGCAAACCCCGCAAAGCCAAATCGCAAAAATCCCCAAAGAGGGTCCGCTGGTTATCACCGCGAATCATCCCCATGGATTGGTCGATGGTATGATTCTTGGAGAATTGATTGGGCGCGTGCGCACGGATTATAAAATATTAACCCGCACCTTGCTCACTGGAATTGCCGAAATTGAAAACTTTATGATTCCTGTTCCCTTTGTGCATGACAGCCAGGCGCTGAAAAAAAACCTTGAAATGCGCAAAATTGCAATGTCGCATCTGAAAAATGGCGGTGTAGTGGTGCTATTCCCTTCCGGCGTTGTGGCGGCGTCTAAAACGATGTTTGGCCCCGCGATAGAAGCGGAATGGAATCCATTTACCTCGAAAATGATCCAGCGCTCAAACGCGCGCGTTTTACCGATTTTTTTTCCCGGCGCAAACTCACGCATTTATCAAATTGCCAATCAAATCTCTGCCACGCTACGCCAAGGGTTGCTGCTGCATGAAGTGGTTCATGCGATGAACAAGCCCCAAGCGCCAGTGGTGGGGGATGTGATTGAGCGCGATACGATTAAAAACTGGGCGTCTAATCCGCGCGGCTTTGTCAATTGGCTACGCGCCGAGACGCTTGGGCTTGCCGATAAAAAAAGCTGAGCCGGCGCGGCTATTGTGCTGCGAACTTCACCGCGTTGGCACGGGGGTTGGGCCTCGATAATCGTAAAATCCACGCTGCGTTTTACGCCCAAGCCAACCGGCTTCTACATATTTGGTCATTAACGGACAGGGCCGGTATTTGGTATCGGCCAACCCATCATGCAGCACATTCATAATCGCCAAACACGTATCCAACCCGATAAAATCGGCCAGTTCGAGAGGGCCCATCGGATGATTGGCCCCCAGACGCATCGATTGATCAATCGATTCAACCGACCCCACGCCTTCGTAAAGCGTGTAAACGGCTTCATTGATCATCGGCATTAAAATCCGATTCACGATAAAAGCGGGAAAATCTTCAGCGCTGGCCGCTGTTTTACCAAGCGTATTAACCACCGCGAGGCAGCTGTCATAGGTCGCCTTATCCGTGGCAATTCCACGAATAAGCTCAACGAGGTCCATCACCGGCACCGGGTTCATGAAATGAAACCCCATAAATTTTTCGGGCCGATCCGTACGGCTGGCCAAGCGGGTGATTGAGATCGAAGAGGTGTTCGATGTCAAAATGGTATGGGGCTGCAAATGCGGCACAAGCGCCTCAAAGATGCTATGTTTCAGCGCCTCTTTTTCAGTTGCCGCTTCAATCACCAAATCCGCAGCGCCCAAATCGGGCAGGGCCAAGGTGGTAGAAATTCGCGCCATAGCGTCAACTTTCTGATCAGCAGTTATTTTCGCGCCTTTTACCTGACGCGCCAAATTGCGATCAATAACAACGCGCGCATTGTCCAAAGCCGCCTGATTAAGATCCGTTATCGTCACCTGATATCCGGCCAGCGCCAGAACATGCGCAATACCATTGCCCATCTGCCCGGCCCCGATCACTCCAACTTTTTGAATATCCACGCCGCACTCTCCTTTTAATGCTTGGCAGAGCATAGGCATTCAGAGGAAAGAGGTGCAAGGGCTGGCGGTTTTCTTATCAAAGTTTTCTGAAGGCTTTTCTAAAACTGCAAAAAGAAAGGGCCAAATGCTTTGCCAACCTTTAAAACGCATTCCTTGCTGCGCCGCGCATTTGAAATGACGCCAAATAATGCGCCAAAACCAACTTAGACTTTTTGCTTCGCCGCGCATAAAAAAACCTAACCAGCTGGCATGTCGACTTGGGTATAGTCAGATCGCCTTGATCAATCTACAAGCGGCTCACAGCGGCGTGAAACCGTCAGAGGCGCACCCCTGACTAAAAAGCCCGCGCATGCGGGCTTCTTGTTCTGTAAATTTATAGGATGGGTTTACACCAGCTTATCAGTCAGCTCGGGTACTGCTTCAAACAAATCAGCAACAAGTCCAAAATCAGCAACTTGAAAAATAGGCGCTTCTTCATCTTTGTTAATGGCCACGATAATTTTGCTGTCTTTCATTCCGGCCAAATGCTGGATCGCACCGGAAATTCCAACCGCCACATACAGATCGGGCGCAACCACCTTGCCCGTTTGACCCACTTGCCAATCATTCGGAGCATACCCAGAATCAACCGCCGCGCGCGAGGCGCCAACAGCCGCATTCAATTTATCAGCTAGGTTTTCGATCATCGCAAAATCATCTTGGCTGCCAACGCCGCGGCCACCCGACACGACCACGCCCGCAGACGTCAGTTCGGGGCGATCGCTGCTGGCCACCTTATCTTCAATCCATTGTGACAATTCAGGATTGGGCACAGCTGAAATACTTTCAACCGCTGCGGCACCGTTGCTACCAACTGCGTCAAAATTTGCCGTCCGCACGGATAACACCTTTTTGGAATCGCCGCTTTTCACGCGTTGAATGGCATTGCCTGCATAAATCGGGCGTTCAAACGTATCTGCATCGACCACAGCCGTGATATCGGTGATCACCATCACGTCCAATAGGGCCGCAACACGGGGTAGAATATTTTTAGCGGAATTTGTTGCCGGAGCAACGAAATGAGAATAATCGCTCGCCAATGACACGATAAGATCTGCAATCGGTTCTGCAAGGCCATTTCCATAGGCCGCATCATCCGCGCAGAGCACTTTGCCTACCCCATCCAATTGCGCGGCAGCCGAAGCAGCCGCTCCGCAGCCCGCAGACGCGCATAAAACCGTAACATCACCCAAAGCTGTGGCCGCGCTCACCGCTTTTGCAGTGGCGTCTACGGCCAATTCATTGCCATTTACTTCTGCCAAAAGAAGAACTGCCATTATACTGCTCCTGCTTCTTTAAGTTTTTCAACCAGCTCATCGACCGAGCCCACCTTAATCCCGGCCGAACGCGCTTCGGGTTCGCCCGTATTCACAATGCTCAGGCGCGGCGCGACATCCACGCCCAAATCGGCCGCAGTTTTCTGATCCAAAGGCTTTTTCTTAGCCTTCATTATATTGGGCAGCGAGGCATAGCGAGGCTCATTCAACCGCAAATCAACCGTAACAATCGCCGGCATAGTCACTTTAATCGTTTGCAGACCGCCATCGACCTCGCGGGTGACAACCGCAGCACCGCCCTCAACGCTCAATTCAGATGCAAAGGTGGCCTGTGACCACCCCAACAGCGCGGCCAGCATTTGACCCGTTGCGTTCATATCATTGTCAATGGCTTGCTTGCCGCAGAGCACCAAACCAGGCTGCTCTTCATCCACAATCGCTTTGAGTATTTTTGCCACGGCCAAAGGCTCAATATCTTGATGTACGTCTTCGGCGGCAACCGCAAGAATTGCGCGATCCGCGCCCATCGCCAAGGCGGTGCGCAAGGTTTCTTGGGCTTTTTCAACGCCAACAGACACCGCGATAATCTCATCTGCCTTGCCCGCCTCTTTCAGACGGATTGCTTCCTCAACCGCGATTTCATCAAACGGGTTCATCGACATTTTGACATTGGCCAAATCGACGCCAGACCCATCCGCTTTCACGCGCACTTTCACATTATAATCTATTACGCGTTTGACAGGCACCAATACCTTCATGGGGAGATCTCCTTCGCAATTTACGCTTTTTAGCGTATCACCCATCCAAAATCCCACCCGTGATAATCCTATGGCGCCGAAAACGACAGCGAAAAATCGTCACAGTATGGGTCTAGGACGTCGCGTTTTTACAAAAATATGCGATTTGACTTATCTGTTTGCACCAGGAACCCATAACACGTCGTCAGCGCCAGCATTATTGGCGACGCGGCCTGCCACGAAGAACCAATCGCTCAACCGGTTCAAATACCGCACGGCATCGGGGTTGATCGCTTCCATGGTTGCAAGCTCAACACAAAGGCGCTCTGCACGGCGCGCCACGGTGCGGCACACGTGTAGATGCGCTGACAACACGCTGCCGCCGGGCAAAATAAAGCTGCGTAAGGGTGAAAGCTTGGCATTTAGAACATCAATTTCATTCTCCAAACGCGTCACTTGCGATCCCGCCATGCGCAAGGGCGCGTATTCGGCTTCATGATCGCGTTCCATCTCGGGACGGCACAGATCCGCGCCCAAATCAAACAGATCGTTCTGGATCAAGGAAAGCCATTGCCCCATATCACCATCTGCATGCAACCGGGCGACGCCCACCGTGGCGTTCAACTCATCAACCGTACCATAGGCATTCACGCGCATAGAATGTTTGGCCACACGCGTGCCATTGCCCAGCGCGGTTTCACCGTCATCTCCGGTTTTGGTGTAAATTTTGTTTAAAACAACCATCTCAATCTCCTTAACGCGCAAAATAAACGAAGAGCAAAATCAACAGCACCGCGATGAATTGCGCAAAAATACGCAAGCGCATCAACTTATTTGCGTATTTGCGATTGAATTCACCACCCCGACCAAAGCCGCCAATGCCAATCATCAAAATGATTGCCACCGCTGCCATAGCCAAAATAACGATAATAAAAAGGGGATCTTGCGCCATATTCCATGTTTCCATTCTGCCTCACGTTTTATGTAGGCGTCTTCTTCCAAAAAGCGAAGGCCAATCTCCATGATTATGCGGCCCAGCCCTTTAACCGCGGGTCAGCAGGTAATCCAAAGCGCGCTGCGGTAGCAACCGGCGCATCCAACTGGCCATATAGGTGGGGGTGGTCACATAATAGCTGGCTTTTGGCGTCTTAACGCTGAGCGCGCGCAGCAGCGTATCGCTGACCGCACTGGCTGGCAATTCAAACTTATCTGGCCCCGCATCTTCATAAAGACGTTTTACCAAGTGACGTTCATAAAATACCGCGCGGGTTGATCCGCGCCAATCAATCCATTTCTCAAAATGTGGAATTGCGTTTTGACGAATATGACTGGTGATCGGCCCGGGTTGAATTAGCACCACATCAATCGGGCTATCGCGCATTTCAAGCCGCAAAGTATGTGTCAGCCCTTCCAACGCAAATTTGCTGGCCACATATGCCCCCCGCCATGGCAAGGCAACAAAGCCCAGCACTGAAGAACAATTGAGAATGCGCCCAAAACCCTGCGCGCGCATGATTGGAATGACTTGGCGGGTTAAATCGTGATATCCAAAGAGATTGGTTTCAAACAAAGCGGCTAAAGCGGCGCGTGGCAGATCCTCAACCGCGCCTGGGCAGGCAAAAGCGCCATTGTTGAACACTGCATCAAGGCGCCCATCGGTTTTTTCGAGCACTTCTTGCAACCCCGATGCGATGGTGTTCTCCAAACTGTAATCTATCCGTACGCTCTCCAAGCCTTCGGTGCGCAGACGTGCCACATCATCCGCTTTTCGGCAACTGGCAAAAACCCGCCAACCTTCCGCCTGCAGCCGATGCGCCGCATCATAGCCAATGCCGGAAGAACATCCGGTGATGAGAATCGATTTTTGTTCCATCAGCTTTATACCCGTTTTAATCCAGTCCCCCTTGCACATAATTTCCAGAAGGAGGCAATGTTTTATCCGTTTTGACAGCCAACAAAGCAGAAATAAATGTTTAAAGTAGACCGTTTAAAAAATTATGTCGCAGCCGCTTTACCTGCCAGAACGCAGCGGCTATCACATCATCTATGGATGAAATAACCGACGACCCCAATATAGATGGCATCACCTCTGAACCGCTGCGGCGGGCGATTGGCGATCGGTATTTAACCTATGCGCTCTCTACGATCATGCATCGCGCCCTGCCCGATGCCCGCGATGGCTTGAAGCCTGTGCATCGCCGCATCCTTTATGCGATGCGCGAATTGCGCCTCAGCGCAACCGGCGGGTTTCGTAAGTCGGCCAAGATCAGCGGCGATGTGATGGGCAATTATCATCCCCATGGCGATGCTGCCATCTATGATGCGATGGCGCGCTTGGCCCAAGATTTCAATGTGCGTTACACGCTTGTCGATGGGCAAGGAAATTTTGGCAATATTGACGGCGATAACCCTGCGGCCAGCCGCTATACAGAAGCGCGCATGACCGCAGTTGCCGAAGCACTTTTGGAAGGTTTGAACGAAAACGCGGTTGATTTTCGCGAAAATTATGATGGCACTTTGAGCGAGCCGGTAGTGCTGCCCGCAAGCTTTCCCAACCTATTGGCCAATGGCTCAAGCGGCATCGCGGTTGGCATGGCGACCAATATTCCGCCGCACAATATTGCCGAACTTTGCGATGCCTGCTTGCATTTGATCAAAACACCAGACGCCCGAGACGATACGCTTTTGACCTATGTAAAAGGCCCCGATTTCCCCACCGGCGGCGTGATCGTAGAAACCCCTGAATCGATGGCGCAAGCCTATCGTAGCGGCCGCGGTTCGTTTCGGTTGCGGTGCAAATGGCATGTCGAAGATCTTGGGCGCGGGCAATGGCAAATTGTGATAACGGAAATTCCGTTTCAAGTTCAAAAATCCAAGTTAATCGAAAAAATCGCTGAATTAATTCAACTGAAAAAGCTACCGATTTTGGGTGATGTGCGCGATGAAAGCGCAGAAGATATCCGCCTCATCATCGAGCCACGGTCGAAAAACGTCGATCCGGATATGTTGATGGGTATGATGTATCGCAACTCGGATCTGGAAATTCGCTTTGCGATGAACATGAATGTCTTGATCGATGGGCTGACCCCAAAAGTTTGTAGCATGAAAGAGGTGTTGCGGGCCTTTTTGGATCATCGCCAAGAGGTACTTTTGCGCCGTAGCAAATACCGAATCGATAAAATAGATCACCGGTTGGAAGTTTTAAACGGCTTGATCATTGCGTTTTTGAATTTGGATCGGGTGATCGATATTATCCGCTATGATGAGGATCCAAAAGCCGCGCTAATGGCCGAAATCTGGGATCCCTCAAAACCGCGCGCCACGTCTGAAGCCAATTATCGCGGCCCAAATCTTGAACAAACAGGCAGCCTCAGCGATGTTCAAGCAGAAGCTATCCTGAACATGCGCCTTCGTTCGTTACGGCGCTTGGAAGAGGTGCAATTGGTAAATGAGCGCGAGGCGTTGACCCTCGAGCGCGCGGGGTTGCAGGCCCTGCTGGATGATACGGCGCTGCAATGGGCGAAAGTGTCCGAAGAAATCAAAGCCACAAAAAAACAATTCGGCAAAGACTATGCTGGTGGCGCGCGGCGTACGGTGTTTTCAGAAGCACAAGACGTTGAAGATGTGCCGATTGAAGCGATGATCGATCGCGAGCCAATCACCGTTGTCTGCAGCAAAATGGGGTGGATCCGCGCAATGACCGGGCATATCGACCTTGCCCGCGAGCTTAAGTTCAAGGATGGCGATGAAAGCGCTTTTATATTCCACGCCGAAACCACTGATCGGCTATTGGTCTTTGCCAGCAACGGCCGCTTTTACACAATCTCGGCCGCCAATCTGCCCGGAGGGCGAGGCATGGGCGAACCGCTGCGGTTGATGGTAGATTTGCCCAATGACTGCGAAATACTGGATATTTTAATTCATAAACCCGGGCGCCGATTGTTGGTGGCCTCTGATGCGGGGGATGGGTTTATTGTACCAGAGGATGAGATCATCGCCCAAACGCGCAGCGGCAAACAAGTGCTGAACGTACGCGGCGATGTCAAGGCAAAGACCTGCTTGCCGATTGCAGGGGATCACGTTGCGGTTGTGGGTGAAAATCGAAAAGTCTTGGTGTTTTCGATTGAAGAGCTTCCAGAAATGAACCGCGGCAAAGGCGTGCGGCTTCAAAAATATAAAGATGGCGGCCTGTCAGACGTAACCACCTTTGATATGGCCGCAGGGCTCAGCTGGCTAGATCCGGCAGGACGCACGCGCACCGAAACGGATCTGCTGGAATGGACCTCAAAACGGGCCAGCGCGGGCCGCATGGCACCGCGCGGTTTCCCGCGCGACAACCGCTTTACAAAGCCGCCCGCCTCAAACGATTAAGAGTGCGCGGAAATCATTCACATTGGTGCCTGTCGGCCCTGGCGAAAATAATTCACCCAAGGCCTCAAAAGCGCTGAACGCATCATTATTGGCAAGCGAGGCCCTTGGCTGAAGGCCCAGTTTGTGAAGCCGTACCAACGTATCCGGGCCAATAAAGGCCCCAGCATTGCTTTCAGAGCCATCAATACCATCGGTGTCGGCGGCAAAGCCATACACGCCTGCCATCCCATCAAGCGCAATGGCCAAAGCCAAAAGAAACTCAGTATTGCGCCCGCCGCGCCCATTGCCCTTTAACGTAACGGTGGTTTCCCCGCCTGATAACAATAACACAGGTTTGCGAAACGGCCGATCGAGCAGCGCAATTTCACGTGCTATGGCCGCATGCATGCGGGCGATATCAGCCGCCTCGCCCTCAATCGCATCGGACAGGATCATCGCGGGTATTCCCAACGCCCTTGCGCGCTGCGCCGCGGCTTCCAGCGATAAGCGCGCAGATCCAATCAAACGCGCTCGATGCCCCTTAAAAACAGGATCATTGGGCAAAGGGGCCTGCGCTGTGGCAATCGCGTCACGCATGCGCTTTGGTAAATCAAGGCGATAATTATCAATTGCCGCCAAGGCCTCTGCGGCCCCGCGATGATCTGGAAGGGTTGGCCCAGAAGCCACTTGCGCCAGATCATCGCCCGGAATATCGGATAATACCAAAGACAGAACCGGCGCTGGGTAAGCCGCCGCGGCAAGCCGCCCGCCCTTGATTTTGCTGAATTGTTTGCGCAGCGCGTTCATCGCTGAAATGGGCGCCCCCGAGGCCAATAAAGCTGCGTTTAAACCCTGTTCATCGGCAAGGGTGAACCCCTCGGGCGGGCAAGGCAATAATGAAGATCCTCCGCCGCAAATCAAAGCCACCACCAAATCATCCGGCGTCAAGCCCGCAACCGCATTCAGCAGCGCGGCACTGGCCCGCTCGCCCGCGGCATCCGGCACAGGATGTGCAGCCTCCAAAACCGTGATCGACTGACAGGCGGTTGCGTATCCATATCGGGTCACGATAACGCCGGTGACCGGGGCCTCATAAAGGTCTTCAAAGGCAGCGGCCAATTGCGCAGCGCCTTTTCCAGCCCCCACCACAACCGTCCGGCCTTTCGGCGGGCTTGGCAAATGATCTTTCAGCACAGATTTGGCATCCGCAGCATCCACCGCCACCGCAAACAGCGTTTCAAACAGGATTTTTGGATTTTCTATCATGCTTATTTGCTAGCGCGAAGGCAGCACAGGGTAAAGAAAGAAAGGCAAAATAGATTTCAAGCACAAATCCTGACGCCGATCCGCCTTAGCCTCGCCATGAAAAGACCGATCAAACGGGCTAGGGTTAAAAACTTTTTTGCATCAAAAATTCGCATTTTATGGTCTTGTTGACTCGATTCGGAGCCACCCGCGGGATTTAAATTTCCAAAACTTCAGTTTTGGACCTAAAATCAGTTATCAACTGGCCCTATCGAAAGCATAAGAATTAGGCTGAATGAAGCAAAGAGAAAACAGAATCCGCCCAGCGATCGGGCGCAGATAGAACAAGGAGACGTCAGATGGACGGAGCGCTTTACGATAACGATATTTCCCATGTGGTCGAAGCTGACCGCGCCCATGTCTGGCATCACCTTATCCAGCACAAGCCTTTTGAAACCAATGACCCTCGGATTATTGTCGAAGGCAAGGGAATTAAGGTTTGGGATCAAAACGGAAAAGAACATGTTGACGGTGTCTCTGGCGGCGTTTGGACCGTTAACGTCGGCTATGGGCGCGAAAGCATTGCCAACGCGGTGCGCGACCAATTGATTAAGCTTAACTATTTCGCGGGCTCTGCCGGCTCGATCCCCGGGGCGCTGTTCTCTGAAAAACTGATCAGCAAAATGCCGGGTATGAGCCGGGTTTATTATTGTAACTCTGGATCTGAGGCGAATGAAAAAGCCTTTAAAATGGTGCGCCAGATCGCACATAAGCGCTATGGCGGCAAAAAACATAAAATCTTGTATCGTGACCGCGATTATCACGGCACCACCATCGCGACGCTGTCCGCCGGTGGCCAAGATGAGCGCAACGCCCAATACGGACCCTTTGCGCCTGGATTCATCCGGGTTCCCCATTGCTTGGAATACCGCGCCCAGTGGGATCTGACAGGCGAAGCCTACGGCAAACGCGCCGCTGACGCGATTGAAGAGGTGATTTTGGCAGAAGGGCCTGAAACCGTTGGCGCCTTGTGCCTTGAGCCAGTGACAGCTGGCGGCGGTGTTATCACCCCTCCGGAAGGTTATTGGGAACGCGTGCAAGAAATATGCACAAAATATGATATTTTGCTGCATATCGATGAAGTTGTCTGCGGCATCGGGCGCACCGGGGCCTGGTTCGGGTATCAAAATTATGGCATCAAACCCGATATGGTAACGATGGCAAAAGGCGTGGCCTCAGGATATGCCGCAATTGCCTGCATGGTCACCACCGAAGCCGTTTTCGATATGTTCAAAGATGACGCCAGCGACAAGATGAATTATTTCCGCGATATTTCAACCTTTGGCGGCTGTACCGCCGGCCCAGCTGCGGCGATCGAAAATATGCGGATCATCGAAGATGAAGGGCTTCTCGAAAATACGCTTGCGATGGGCGCGCATATAATCGAAAACTTGAACGCGTTGGCCGAAAAACATCCTGTGATCGGCGATGTGCGCGGGAAAGGGTTGTTCTGCGGCGCCGAACTGGTGGCCGACCGCGCCACCAAAGAACCCGCTGATGAGAAGAAAGTACAGGCTGTTGTGGCCGATTGTATGGCGCAAGGCGTGA
>ERZ802827.804-NODE-804-length-16338-cov-16.7959_pt1 | contig 16338 bp, 17 predicted proteins | sample MGYA00345652_ERZ802827 | MGnify/ENA primary metagenome ERZ802827 (study PRJEB30503, sample SAMEA104212372) | marine metagenome | biome: Westerlies Biome; feature: [SRF] surface water layer (ENVO:00010504) within the epipelagic zone...; material: water... | reverse complement strand
CTAGCAGAGCTTTTGATGCCATCAGAAAACCAGGTGTACAAATACCGCATTGTAATGCTGCTTTTTCTAAAAATTTTTGTTGTAAAGCATGAAGTTTTCCACCTTCTGACATACCTTCGATAGTTTCTAGTTTACTTCCTTCGGCTTCAGCGGCTAACATTAAGCACGAACAAACAAGTTCACCATCTAAAATAATACTACAAGACCCACAATCACCTGAGCCACAACTTTCCTTAGAACCTGTTAACTCCAATTGGTTTCTTAAAACATCAAGCATAGTGTCGTGAGGTTCACATAAATATTCGACATTTTCATCATTAATTTTAGTTGAAATTTGTATTTTACTCATGGTTTTAATTTCCTTTAATTCTATCAATTGCAATTAATGCAGTTCTTTTAAATAATACACCCGCCACTTTAGTTCTATATTCAATTGTACCCCTCTTATCGTCAATCGGGTTGCAGGCATCCATACAAAGTGTTGAAACTTTCTCTAGAATTTCAGAATTAAGATCGGATCCAACCATTATATTAGTTGCTTCCTTTATAAGTAGAGGAGTAGGTGCAACTGCACCCATAGATACTCTTGCAGAAGTACATAAATTATTTTCTATAGAAATACTTACACCACAACCGACAACTGCAATATCCATTTCAGTTCTTGGGGTCATTCTTAAATATGCATCAGAAGAATTACTTTCTCGTTTGGGAAACTTGAGGCTAACTAACATTTCACCATTTTCTAAAACAGTCTTTCCAGGTCCAGTATGGAAATCTTCGATTGGTACTTCTCTTTTGCCATTAGGCCCAGCAATTAGAGCTTTACAACCAGCAGCAATCAACGCGGGGACACTGTCTCCAGCAGGAGATCCGTTACAAAGATTACCACCCAAAGAAGCTCTTCCTTGTATTTGTTCAGATCCTATAAGTCTAAAGGCTTCAAGAACACCCGGCCAAAGTTTAGAAAATTTTGGGTTTCTATTCAAATTTGCACCAGAAACTGAAGCACCAACAATAAATTCATTTTCTGAAACTTCATCTATTGAATTGAGCTCAACTATTTTTTTTACGTCAATAACTAGGTTTGGTTTTTTAATTCCACTTTTAATTTGAACTAGTAAATCTGTGCCTCCAGCTAAAAATCTAGCAGATCCATTTGCTTTAGAATGAGCATTAACTGCTTCATCAATTGTTTTAGCAGCAAGGTATTGAGTTTCTGACATTTTTTCTCCCAAAATTATAAAATTGTATAAACTGTAAAAGACTTGTATTAACAAAATAACAACTAATTGCTTTATATTCAATATTTATATTTTAACTTTTCAACAAGATTGTTTTATGAACATCTTTACTAATGCACATTTTCTTTTAACATTAACTTCATTATTTTGGGCATTCAATACAATTGCGGGCAGAGCAGCTGTAGATGAGGTTTCTCCACTATTAGTAGTAAGTGTAAGATGGTTTTTTGTTTCCATAATATTGACCTTTTTATGCAGGAAAGAATTGATAGCCACTTGGAAAGTTTTAAAAAATAGACTGAAGTGGCTGGTAATTATGGGCTTGTTTGGTTTTACTAGCTTCAACTCTTTTTACTACATTGCTGCTCATGATACTATAGCTATTAACTTAGGCCTGGTTCAAGGTACAATGCCAGCATTCATAATTATAATTTCAAGATTTTGGTTAAAAGAACAGATAAACTTACCCCAATTATTTGGAGTATTAATTACATTTTTTGCAGTTTTGTTAGTTGTAAGTTCTGGTGATCCTTATGCATTATTAAAATTACAACTTAATAAAGGAGACATTGTGATGATATTTGCTTGTACATTATATGCTGTTTATGCTGTTGGGCTCAGAAAAAAACCAAAAATAGGAGCTCTTGCTTTACTTACTTTTTTTTCTTATGTAGCTTTTTTAGGATCTTTACCAGGCTTATTTTACGAAGCTTTTAGTAACACCTTAATTTTGCCAGGAATTAAGGGTGTAATAGTACTTAGTGTTATTATAATTTTTCCATCATTTTTAGCACAGATATTTTTTATGAAAGGTGTTGAAAAAATTGGACCAGCTAGATCAGGTCTTTATACTAACTTAGTTCCTGTTTTTGCATCTATTTTAGCTGTTGTTCTTCTTGGAGAATTATTTAAACTTTATCATCTAATTTCTTTGATCTTGATTTTTATCGGAATTTACATGTTTGAAAAAAAGAGAATTCAGTTTAATTAAGTCTTTAGATCACAAAATTTCATTATTAATTTTGTCAACTGGTTATAATTAATGTTTTTAGATTTATCATATAGCTCTATGCAGGGTTTGATTTTGCTAATAGTTCTTATTTTTGCTGGTAGAGCTTTTAGAGAAAATTGGATAAAAAAAGGTAAAAATTGGATTTTTAAATCTTGGTTTTATGGTCTAATATCTTCTGTATCATTTTTAATATTAGTACTTATACCAATGAGTGAATAAAAAAAATTAGTTGGTTCTTTTGCAATTAAGTTGATCAACTAGCGGATTGTTAGGATCTATATCTTTATTACATATAGAACATTTATCAGAACCAGAGATTGCATTAAGGCCACCACAACTACCTTTAATGTTCTTTCCCATTAACATAACCCCAAGCGACATTAGAACTATGATTATAGAAAGAAAAATAAATGTAATAAAAAAAATTTCCATAATGCTCCTTACATGATTGTTAGATAAAACTCAATTTTTTCTTATTTAAAAAATTTAAATTCGCTACTTTTAATTTTCAACAATTTGTCTTCTACTTGATCAATAAACATAACAGCAATTTTTTCTTTTTCTGCTACTTTTAATCCAACTTCACTTCCCATCGCGATTAATGCGGTTGCCCATCCATCAGCACTCATTGCATTTTTATCAACTACTGTAACTGATTTTGTTGAGTGAGTAATAGGCATTCCATTTTTAGGGTTAATAATATGTGAATATTTTGTTCCATCTTTTGAAAAGTAATTTTTGTACTCTCCTGAAGTGGCCACTCCTTTATTTGAAACATTAACAATCTCTTTGATGAGCTTTTCATTTAATTTTGGGTTTTCTATTCCAACTACCCAATCTTTATTATTTTTATTATGGCCTTTAGCAAATATATCACCCCCGATATCAATTATATAATTATTAATATTTAGATAATCTAATTTTTTTCCAATAAGATCTATTCCATACCCTTTTCCTATAGCTGACAAATTTAATCTAACATTTTTATTTTTTTTAATTAATTGATTATTTGAATTGATTTCTAAAAGTAAATTTTGATTAACTAACGTTAAAGTATCTTTTATTTTATCTTTGCTTGGAACTCTCTCAATAATCTTGCCTTTTGAATATCCAAACCCCCATAATTCTATCAATGGATCAAGGGTTATATCGAAATAACCATTGCTTTTGGTATTAATAGAGTTTGCTTCACTTACAACATCAAAAAGTTCATTAGAGATCTGTATTGGCTTTATTGTCTTGTTATTATTTAACTTACTAATTTCTGATGATTTATCCCAATTAGATAAAATTTTATTTGCTTCAAGTAATGTGTTTTTTATCTCAATTTCTATTTCTTTTTTAGAAAGGTTTTTAGGAACATCAACTAAACTAACCAGATAATACGTGCCCATTGTATTACCTTTAAGTTCGATATTATATTTTTTATCTTCAAAGCAAGATAAAATTAAAGTGCTGATTATCAGGAAAATAATAAGTTTTGTATATTTCATTTATAATTACTTTTCTTTAAATTTATATTAGGGCCATTATTGCATTGTCTTATTTGGTTAATTAGTTCATTTATAATCTCTTTCTAAGTTAAATAAATGATAATATTTAAGTCATAATTTTATATATATATTTAATTTAGAATGAATATAAAAAAAAACATACATATACGGTTGTTTTTTTCTAAATTTATTATATATAAACCTTATTAGTTAACATATTATAGAACTATTCTTGATCGTAATTTTGGTAGGGTAAAATTTTTTTTAATGAAAAAATTTAATTTAAAAAAAGGTTTAGATATCCCCGTATTAGGAATTCCAAGACAAGTTATAGATGAAACAAAAAATCCACGTTCCGTTGCTATTGTTGGCCCTGAATATAATGGTCTAAAGCCAAAAATGCTTATAAATGTTGGAGATCAAGTAAAACGAGGCACTCCTCTTTTTTGTCACAAAGATCAGCAAGATATCCTTTATGTTTCTCCTTGCAAGGGTAAAGTCCAAGATATTAACAGAGGTGATAAAAGAGCTTTACTCAGCGTTGTAATCGATGTTGAAGATATTGCCGATAAGGGAATTGAAATTACAAAATTACATTCTAAAGAAAAATCTAAAAGTGAATATGTAAAAAAATGTCTATTTGACAGTGGTTTATGGACTTCATTCCTAACCAGACCTTATTCAAAAGTACCGGCAAGCGATTCAAAGCCTTCTTCAATTTTTGTTACGGCTATGGATACAGAACCATTATGCCCAGATGCAGAATTAATAATTCATAAAGATTTAAAAGCTTTTGAAGAAGGTGTTAAAAATATTTCTTTGCTAACTGATGGCAAAGTATTTATTTGTAAAAAGGAAAATAGTGACATTCAATTTAACGAGTTTGAAACATACGAATTTGCTGGCCCGCATCCTGCTGGTTTGACTGGAACTCACATGCACTTTCTTGATCCTCCTAACTCTGACAAGACTGTATGGTCAATTGGATATCAAGACGTAATTACTATTGGAAAGTTATTTTTAACTGGTTTCATTGATATCAGTCGTGTAATTTCGATTGCTGGTCCGCTTGCTAACAATCCAAGATTAATTAAAACAGTTTTGGGTGCATCATTGGATGACATCCTTGAAGGCGAATATCCAAAAACTGATAATTGTAGAGTAATTTCAGGTTCTATTTTATCTGGATTCCATGCTGTTGACGATTTAGCTTTTCTAGGTAAGTATTCTCGTCAAATTACAATTATAAAAGAAGATAAAGAAAAACATTTTTTTGGTTGGATCAAACCACAACCTAGTAAATTTTCAGTAATGCCTGTTTTACTATCAGCATTTAGCTTTTTTAAGTTATTTGCTTTAACATCAAATCTAAACGGTGGCAGAAGGGCCATGGTGCCTACGGGTGTTTTTGAAACTTTAATGCCTCAAGATATTTTGCCAACACAATTATTGAGATCATTGTTGGTCATGGATACTGACGTTGCTCAGTCTCTTGGTGCATTAGAACTAGACGAAGAAGATGTGGCTTTGTGTACATTTGCGTGTCCTGCCAAATATGAATATGGAGTTGCTCTAAGAGATAGTCTTCAAAAAATTGAGAAAGAAGGATAATTGATGTCAATACGTAGTTATTTCAATTCTATTGAACCTCATTTCGAAAGAGGAGGAAAATATGAAAAATATTATCCAATCTTTGAAATGATTGAGACAATATTTTTTACAAGTAATACTGTTACTAAGGTAGCTCCACATGCGAGGAGTTTTGTCGACATGAAACGAGTAATGACTTATGTCGTCATTTCGACTATCCCTTGCGTATTGTGGGCTTTATATAATACCGGTTTTCAGACTAATAGCGCTTTAGCCTCCCTTGGTTCAATTGGAGAAACAGGTTGGAGAATTTCCCTTTTACAAATGACTGGACTTGGTCTTGATCCACAAAGTCTTCTATCAAACATAACCCATGGATTATTATATTTTCTTCCTATTTATCTAACAACTTTAATAGCTGGTGGTATATGCGAAGTTACCTTTGCTACTATAAGAGGACATGAAGTTAATGAGGGCTTTTTAGTTTCTTCCATGCTTTTTGCACTAACTTTGCCCGCCTCTACTCCTTTATGGCAAGTTGCTTTAGGAATAGCCTTTGGTGTTGTTGTTGGAAAAGAAGTATTTGGAGGAACTGGGAAAAATTTTCTCAATCCCGCTCTTACAGGTCGTGCTTTTTTATATTTTGCATATCCAGCTTATATGTCTGGTGATTCAATTTGGACACCAGTTGATGGTTATTCAGCAGCAACGTCCTTGGGTATTTCTGCTTCAGAAGGATATGAGAGTCTTAGTAATTATGGCATAACTTGGATGGATGCATTTTTAGGTAACATTCAAGGATCTTTAGGAGAAACTTCAACTTTAGCAATTGGAATGGGTCTAGTTTTTCTTTTAATGACCAAAATAGCCAATTATAGAATGATAGTTGGTTGTTTATTGGGTATGATAATTTTTTCTTCATTTTTAAATTGGGTTGGTTCTGATACAAATCCTATGTTTAGTATGCCTTGGTACTGGCATTTAGTTATTGGAAGTTACGCTTTTGGACTAGTATTTATGGTAACTGAGCCAGTCTCAGCTAGTCATACTAATATGGGTCGTTATATTTATGGAGCTTTAATTGGCTTTATGGTTGTAATGATAAGAGTTTTAAATCCAGCGTTTCCTGAGGGTATGATGCTAGCAATTCTATTTGGAAATATATTTGCTCCTTTGATTGATCATTTTGTAGTAATGGCTAATATCAAAAGAAGGGCTAAATATAGTGTCTAATTCGAATAACATATTTACAAAATTTAAAAATATGCCAGTTGACGGTATTGTTAAAACAGTGATAGTTGCAACCGCTTTATGTTTTGTTTGTTCTATGGTTGTCTCATTTGCAGCTGTAAATCTTAAGTCTATACAAGAAGTTAATAAAGCCATTGATAAGCAAAAAAATATTTTGCAAGTTGCAGGTGTTTATCATGAAGGTATTGATGTAAATAAAACATTTTCATCATTTCAACCATTAGTAGTTGACCTTAATACTGGTAAGTTTACTGATAAATTTGACCCATCCATTTTTGACGATAAAAAAGCTTCTCAAGATCCATTACTCAGTATTTCTCTCAAAGATGATCCTGCATCTATAGGAAGAAGGACTAATTATGCTACTATTTATCTTCTAAAAAAAGATGATGGATCTCTAGATAAAGTTATTCTTCCTATCCATGGATATGGTTTGTGGTCTACATTATATGGGTTCATAGCATTAGAGGATAATCTTAATGATATTTTTGGTCTTCAATTTTATCAACATGCTGAAACACCTGGTTTGGGAGCTGAAGTTGATAATCCCAAATGGAAAGCTCAATGGAAGGGCAAAAAATTAAATAATGAAAATGGTGAATTAATGATACAGGTTGCTAAAACTCAAAAATATAAAGAACATCATATTGATGCATTAGCAGGAGCTACACTTACTTCAAATGGTGTAGATAATCTGGTAAAGTTTTGGATGGGTAAAGATGGTTTTAAAAAATTCCTTAACAATCTTAAAAATGGAGCAGCTTGATGTCTCAGACTAGAAAACAATTACTGGTCGATCCTCTTGTTGATAATAATCCAATTACGCTTCAGGTTTTAGGTATTTGTTCAGCTTTAGCAGTAACTTCTTCTCTAAACGTTGCTTTTGTTATGTCCTTAGCTGTTATTGCTGTTACTGGATTTTCTTCATTGTTTATTTCATTTCTTAGAAATTATATACCAAATTCTATTAGAATTATAGTACAGATGGTTATAATAGCCTCTCTTGTTATTCTTGTTGACCAAATAATAAAAGCTTATGCTTATGAAATATCAAAAACTTTATCTGTTTTTGTAGGTTTAATAATAACAAACTGTATTGTTATGGGAAGAGCAGAAGCTTTTGCTATGAAAAACACTCCTTTTAATTCATTTGTTGATGGTGTTGGAAATGGATTAGGTTATAGCTTACTATTAATGTGCGTAGGGGTAGTTAGAGAACTTTTTGGATCAGGTACTTTATTTGGTATTACTATTTTAGATCCTGTGAATAATGGTGGATGGTATGTTCCAAATGGTCTATTATTATTGCCTCCATCTGCTTTTTTTATAATTGGTTTTTTAATTTGGGGTGTGCGGTCATGGAAAAAATCACAAGTTGAAGCTCGTGAGTATAAGATACAATCACTAGAGGTCCATTAATGGAAGCTTTGATTTCATTAGCTGTAAAAGCGATATTTGTTGAAAACCTAGCACTGTCCTTTTTTCTTGGAATGTGTACATTTATTGCTGTATCAAAAAAAATTTCTACGGCTATAGGTTTAGGCATTTCGGTAATGATAGTTCAATCCATAACTGTTCCAGCTAATAATATAATATTATCTTATTTACTTAAGCCTGGAGCTCTTGCTTGGGCCGGTTTTCCTGATGTTGATTTGACATTTTTAGGATTGATATCTTATATTGGTGTTATAGCAGCATTAGTTCAAATTTTAGAAATGATTTTAGACAAATATTTTCCACCATTATATAACGCATTAGGTATTTTCTTACCATTAATAACAGTTAATTGTGCAATATTAGGTGGTTCATTATTTATGGTTGAAAGAGATTATAATTTTTCAGAGGCAACAACTTACGGAATTGCTTCTGGTTTTGGATGGGCCTTAGCTATCGCTACAATGGCTGGTGTAAGAGAAAAATTAAAATATAGTGATATTCCTGATGGTCTACAAGGCTTAGGTATCACATTTATCACTGCTGGATTAATGGCTATGGCTTTTATGTGTTTTTCTGGTGTTAAACTTTAAGGATTAAAATAAATGGACACTTTTATTCTCGGTATAACTCTTTTTACAATGATAGTATTGACTTTAGTTTCAATAATTGTACTAGCCCGAAGTAAATTAGTTTCTTCTGGTGATGTTAGCATCACTATTAATGGTGAAAAAACTGTGACAGTTCCTGCGGGAGGTAAATTATTACAAACATTAGCCGCTGAAAAACTTTTCGTACCTTCAGCATGTGGTGGTGGTGGAACATGTGCCCAATGTAGGGTTAAAGTTCACGCAGGTGGTGGATCAATACTCCCAACTGAACTTGGCCATATAAACAAACGAGAAGCATCTTGTGGTGACAGACTATCTTGTCAAGTTGCAGTTAAACAAGATATGCAAATTGAAGTTCCAGAAGAAGTTTTTGGTGTAAGAAAATGGAGATGTAAGGTTAGAAGCAACGATAACGTTGCAACTTTTATCAAGGAATTAATATTAGAGTTACCAGAAGGTGAAGATGTAAACTTTCGTGCTGGTGGTTATATACAAATAGAGGCCCCAAAATATTCATTGTCTTACAAGGACTTTGAGGTGGACAAACAATATCATGAAGATTGGGACAGGTTTAAAATATGGGATTTTAATGCTGAAAGTAATGAACCAATTGAAAGAGCTTATTCTATGGCTAATTGTCCTGCTGAAAAAGGTATAGTTATGCTTAATGTTAGGATAGCATCTCCTCCACCTGGATCTTCGGGTATTCCAGCAGGTAAAATGTCCTCTTACATCTTTAATTTAAAGGCAGGTGACGAAGTAGTGATATCTGGTCCTTTTGGTGAGTTTTATGCTAGAGAAACTGATAAAGAAATGGTTTTTATTGGAGGTGGAGCTGGTATGGCTCCGATGCGTAGTCACCTTTTTGATCAGTTTAATAGAATTAAGACAAATCGCAAAGTTACCTTTTGGTATGGTGCCAGGTCAAAGAAAGAAATGTTTTACGTAGAAGATTTTGATAAATTAGACAAAGAAAATTCAAATTTTAGTTGGCATGTCGCCCTATCAGATGCAGTGCCTGAAGATAAGTGGAAAGGGCATACTGGTTTTATACATAATGTTTTATTTGAACAATATCTAAAAGACCATCCAGCGCCAGAGGACTGTGAGTATTATATGTGTGGTCCTCCAATCATGAATCAATGCGTAACTAATATGCTTCTTGATCTAGGTGTTGATAAGGAAGATATTATGCTTGACGATTTTGGTGGATAACTATTTAATTAATTCCATTATACATTTGAAATAATTAGGATTTTTTATTTAAATATTTTGATATTAAAATGTTAGAATTAATATATGGAAATATTAATATTTATTTTCCCTTTACTGAGCTTTTTAATTTTTCAGTTCTCGGATAACATTAAAAATGTAAAATTGTTATATATTTTGCATACTGCTTTAATGAGTTCATCATTTGTATTAAGTATATATTTATTTCTAAAGTTACTAGACTTTGAAAATGATCTACCTCTATATTATTATCCAATTTTAAAATTAGAAAAACTTTTAATAGATTGGTCTTTAAGATTAGATTTATTTGTTTCTGGATTACTAATTATTATAACTTTAGTTGCCACCATATTCATAATTTACTCAATAAATTTTTATAAAGATAATAAAGTTGATTTAAAAATAATTAAATATTCATCTCTATCAATATTTGGTTCTTTAACTTTAGTATCGTCTAATAATTTAATTCAATTATTTTTAGGTTGGCAAATAATATTGGTATCATGTTATTTTTTAACTAACCTTTTTCAAAAAAAAGAAGATTTAAAAGGCAACGACAATGTTTTTCTTTATAATAGAGTATCAGACTTAGGCATTTTTTTATGTTTGTTTTTTCTCTACTCGTATACAAATTCGATTGATTTTGACGTTATTTTTGAAAGTAGTTATCTTGGACAAAATAATAAATTAATGTTGCTTGATCTAGAATTTACAGTTTTTGAATTAATTTTATGTGTTTTATTTTTATCTTTCTTGTTTAGGTGCAGACAGTTTTTTATAGGAAGTTCAAGTTATCACTTTTTAAAAATTAATTCCTCTTTATCAGCTTTAATATATTCAGGAATATTTTTACCTTCTGGAATTTATTTGATCTTGAGATTTTTACCACTGACTGAGACATATTCAAATTTTTTAAATGTAATTACTTTGCTTGGATTTATTTTTATAATAATTTTTACTATTTTGATATTTAAGTCTAAAAATTTAAAAAGTTTAACCGTATATGTTGCTTCTTCTCAATTTAGCATAATAGTTTTTTTGATTGGTTTAAAAGTATACAATGGAGCATTTTTTTATTTATTGACTTCAACATTATCAGTAACAATGCTTTTTTTAAGTTATGGTATTATAATAACAAAACTTAATGGTGAACATCAAATAGATAAAATGGGATTACTATTAATTAAAACTCCTTTTACGTTTTTATTAACTTTAACTGCTTCATTATCATTAATAGGCGTTCCTTTTTTCTCCAGTTTTTACTCTAAAAAATTAATTCTTTCTTCACTCCAAACATTGAATGAAACGTTTATGTTTTTTTCTATAATTATCTGTCTTTTTTATTTTTTTTTATTTTCTTATACTTTATTTAAGAACATATTAATTGTGTTTTGGTGTCAAAATAATTGTAATATACATTTGTACAATAAAATTAACGAAAATATGTTTCTAACAAAAATAATTCTTCTTTTGCTAGCAACATGTTTAATTTTTTCTGGCTGGTTCTTAAACAATCTATTCTCTGGTCCAACCCCTGAGTATTTTTGGAATTTAGTATTAAATTTTAACTCAGATTTTGCTTTAAGTCATGAAAATCAAACACATGACTGGTTTATAGAGCAAACAAATTTAATTTGTTTATTTGGGATATCATTATCTATATTTAATTATGTTCTAATTCCAAAATTTGGAAATAATATAAGAATAAAGCATAATAAATTTTTTAAATATTATTCATCTTATCTTTCTTCTAGCAATTAAAGATTGATTATTTAAAAAAAGGAATTTTTTTGATTAATATAAGTTTAAATATTTTAAAAACTTGTTCTAGTACAAATGATATAGCTAGAAAAGAAGCTGTAAATGGATCACTTGAAGGAACTTCATATTTATCTTATGTACAAACTAATGGAAGAGGTAGGAATAAGAATAAATGGGAATCTTTAGAAGGAAATCTATTTTTATCATCTATCTTTAGACCCAAAAAGGATAAGAAAGTTTGGCATCAATTATCGTTATTAATAGGATATTCAATATTAGAAACTTTAGTTGATTTTGGTGTAAATCGTAATAATATTGAATTAAAATGGCCAAATGATGTATTAGTTAACAATAAAAAAATTTCTGGTGTTTTGTTAGAGGCTTTTGATGATTTTATTATTTTTGGCATAGGTTTAAATATTTTGAAAACTCCGAAAAATGTAACTAAATGGAAAACAACTAAACTGAGTGACCATATTTTAAATAAAATGTCTCTGGAACATATTTCTTATAAAATATTAAATAAAATTTTTCATAATTATTCTACTTGGCAAGATAAAGATTTTTTTTATTTTAAAGAGAAAATAAATTCTAATATTAGAAATAAAGAAAAGGTTATCAACTTGACACTTAATTCGTCTAAAATTCAAATAAAAGGTATCTTCTTAGGGTTAGGAGAAAAAGGTAGCTTGCAAGTTAAAGTTGGATCTAGTATTTGTGATTATTATTCTGTTGAATCTGTTACTTTTCCATTTGATAATTTGTCATGATATTAGCTATTGATTGTGGAAATACAAATACTGTATTTGCCCTATATTCTTATAACAAAAATATACACCAAAAAGGTTGTTGGCGAATTAATAATAATTCTAAAAGAACTGCTGATATATACTATCCTTGGCTTTTACAAATGTTAAATTTATCTAAGTTTGAATTAAAAGATATTACTGGAGTATGCATTGCATCAGTAGTTCCTGAAACTCTTTTAAATATAAAATCTTTAATAAAAAAATATTTTAAGGTTAAGTCATTTGTTGTTGGAGAAAATGACTTTGATATTGGAATTAAAATTAACATTGATAACCCAAACGAAGCAGGTGCTGATCGCTTGGTTAATTCATTTGCAACTAAGAAGTTAAACTTATCTCCGGCAATAATAATCGATTTAGGAACAGCCACGACTTTTGATTTAGTTGGTAAAGATGGAAGTTATAATGGAGGAATTATTGCTCCAGGTGTAAATTTATCACTGGAAGCCCTATATCTAGCTGCAGCAAGACTCCCGAGGATTTCTTTAAAACCATTGACTGATATTGATAAAATTATTGGTAAAAATACTATTAATGCTATGGAATCTGGAATTTTTTGGGGTTATGTCTCTATGATTGAAGGTTTGATAAATAAAATTAAATCTATAGATGAATTTTCTGATTATAAAGTTATAGCCACTGGTGGATTAAGTCATTTATTTAAAGACTCTCTAAGGTTAATAGATCTGATAATTGATGACTTAACTCTAATTGGATTAGTTGAATTATATTTAAAAAACAAATCAATTTAAGTAACTAGAAAGTAATTAAATGCATTGGAAAAAATCTGATTTATTATTTTTACCTGTTGGGGGATCTGAAGAAATAGGTATGAATGCAAATTTGTATCATTATGAAGATAAATGGATTTTAATAGATTTAGGTATTTCATTTCCTGACGAAACAGATTTAGGTATAGATGTATTATTACCAGACTTTGAATTTATCAAATCTTTAGGTGATAAGTTTTTAGGAATATTCTTAACTCATGGTCATGAAGATCATATTGGAGCAATACCTTATTTTGCAGATGATATTAATTGTCCAATATGGGGTACATCATTTACAATGGCTTTATTAAAAAGAAAAATAAAAAAAAAAAAAAAAAAAAAAAAATTAGAATTAAACACACTTACTATTGATAAACAACTAATAATTGGCCCTTTTCAAATCAAGGCTATTCAAACTTCACACTCAATTCCTGACCCAGTTTCAATTTTAATTTCTACAAAACAGGGAGACATTTTTCATTCAGGTGATTGGAAATTAGAAAATTCAATTAATCTAAATGAAAAAACTAATATAGATAATTTTCGTTCTATAGGAGAAAATGGGATATTAGCAATGGTATGTGATTCAACTAACGCGTTGGTTGATGGAAAAACTCCCTCTGAAAACTTTGCATATGACGGTTTATTAGATACAATTAAGAATTGTAATGGTACAGCTCTTGTAACTTGTTTTTCATCAAACATAAGTAGAATAAAGTCACTTTTAGACATAGCATTAAAAACTGATAGATCTGTTTTAGTGGTAGGTAGAGCTCTTTTAAGAGCTATTGATGCAGCAAAAGAGGTTGGCTATTTAAAAAATATTCCAGAATTATTATCTTTAAAAGACTTTAACCTTATTCCTAGGTCTAATGTTTTAATAATCTCTACAGGTTCACAAGGTGAACCAAACTCAGCACTTTCTAGAATTTCTAAAGATAATGATAAATTTATAAAACTTATAAAAGGTGACACTATAATCTTTTCCAGTAGAAAAATACCAGGAAATGAAAATGCAATTTTAAAAGTTCAGAATAGGTTTTTAGAAAGAGGCATAAATATAGTTACAGATGATGATAAAAATGTTCATGTGTCAGGACATCCTTCTAGAGACGAATTAATAGAGATGTACTCATATATCAAGCCAAAGATTTCTATTCCAGTTCATGGTACCAGAGAACATATCGAGGCACATTCAGATTTGGCGAATAATTGTCAAGTACCCCTTGTTATAAAACCCAAAAATGGCGAAGTAATAAAATTAAATGGGAATGCACCAAATATTGTTTCTAGATTTGATTTTGTTACACACGTATATGATGCAGGCGAAATAATACCAATTAATAATGAGAGGTTTATTACTAGAAGACATTCTTTATGGAATGGATTTGTTACTATTTCTATTGTAATTGATAAAGATGGGTATCTTGTAATTACGCCTCAAATTTCTCAAATAGGGGTGTCTGATAGTAGTATTGTAGATAATGTTTTAATTGATATATCTTTAAAAATAGAGGATTTTATTGAAAATCTTTCTTGCGTTCCAGAAATTTTAGATGAAGAGCTAATTAGTCAAATTTCAAAGTTAGTTAGGCGTGAGTTTAAGTCAACTTTTTCCAAAAGGCCAATAGTCAAAGTCCACGTTAATAGAGTATAGTGTTTTTTAAATGAGTATCGTATCTTTCATTCTAGTCCATCTAATGATGTGGCTAATTGTTTTTTTTATGTCACTTCCTTTTGGGGTAAAAGTTGTTGAAAATCCTGAGGAGGGAAATGCAAACTCAGCTCCTATAAAAACAAACATAAAACTTAAGTTTATTTTATCTTTTTTAATTTCTTTTTTGCCATCAATATGCATTTTTTGGATTGTAGAGTATGGTTTATTAGAAAATTTTATAAAAAATATTTAGTTGTGAATGATAAATATTTTTTATTTATTTTCAAATTGAAGTTTGCAGTTATCTAAGGTAAATCTTTATCTAGAAATTCATTGGTATTATTTTTATGTTAAAAACAATTTTTTTGTCTTCAGATCATGGTGGTTATAAACTGAAGGAATTAGTTAAAGTTTTTTTAATTAAAAACAATTATGCTATAGAAGATTTAGGATGTTTTTCTCTTGATGCAGTCGATTATCCTGATTATGCAAAAATTTTATCAGATAAATTAAAAACGTATTCTAATTCACAAGGAATATTATTTTGTGGTACTGGCATAGGTATATCTATGGCAGCAAATAGATTTACTCATATTAGAGCAGCGTTATGTACTAGTATTGAAATGGCGTCCAAAAGTAGAAAACATAATAATGCTAACGTACTTGCATTAGGTGGTAGGGTACTGGAAAACAACTTGGCTTTTGATATTGTAAATGAATTTTTAAATACAGATTTTGAGGCAGGAAGACATAGTATAAGAGTAGATAAAATTTAATTAATTGAGATTAAGGAATGATAAATGTTTTATAAAGACGGTTTTTTTGATGATAATATAAGTAGCTATGATCCAGCTTTATCAAAATTTATTGATCAAGAACTTAACAGGCAACAAAATCAAATTGAATTGATAGCCTCTGAAAATATTGTTTCCAAATCAGTCTTACAAGCTCAAGGATCTGTTCTAACGAATAAATATGCAGAAGGTTTACCTGGTAAAAGATATTATGGTGGATGTGATTTTGTAGACGAAGTCGAAAAACTTGCAATTGATAGGGCAAAGAAACTTTTTAATGCTAAATTTGTAAATGTTCAACCCCATTCCGGAGCCCAAGCTAATCAAGCTGTTTTTCTTAGTATATTAAAACCAGGTGATACTATACTTGGCATGAGCCTAGATGCTGGTGGACATCTTACACATGGTGCAAAACCAAATATTTCGGGCAAGTGGTTTAACGCAATTCAATATGGAGTTCGAAAAGAAGATGCCCTTATAGATTTTGATCAGATTGAAAAACTATCAATCGAAAATAATCCAAAATTAATTATAGCTGGTGGTTCGGCGTATTCTAGAATCATTGATTTTAAAAAATTTAGAGAAATTGCTAATAAAATTAACGCATTTTTATTAGTGGATATGGCTCATTTTTCTGGTTTAGTGGCTGGAGGAGTCCATCCTAACCCCATTGATTTTGCAG
>ERZ802827.801-NODE-801-length-16378-cov-10.1685_pt1 | contig 16378 bp, 19 predicted proteins | sample MGYA00345652_ERZ802827 | MGnify/ENA primary metagenome ERZ802827 (study PRJEB30503, sample SAMEA104212372) | marine metagenome | biome: Westerlies Biome; feature: [SRF] surface water layer (ENVO:00010504) within the epipelagic zone...; material: water... | reverse complement strand
ACCAAAGGGCGTTTGCTTTTTTGCTTACAACAACGATCAATTAGATTATGTAAAGATGGCACTAGCTGCCGGTATGTACGTTAAGAAGAATTTAAAACTTCCAGTATGTTTAATTACTGACGAGGGAAGTGAAAGCTGGCTAGAACAATCCCAATCTAAAAAACATATTAAGAAAGTATTTGATTATATTGTTGTTACTAACGACGAAATGAAAAAGAATCGTCGTAGACATTTTGATAGCCCATGGACAGAATTTTCTGCACAATTTAATAACAGTAACAAACATAAAATATATCAGTATAGTCCATTCGAGCAAACATTGTTGCTAGACATTGATTATATTGTAAAAACTGATGTACTATTAAAATATTTTGACAGTGATAAACCAGTATGTATGTTTGACAGAGCAACAACAGTTAGAAATGAGTTACCTGCATTGGAAGAACGTTTCTTATATGATGCTGGAATTAAAATGTGGTGGAGTACAGTTGTGTATTTTGATCGCAGTGACTTTAGTGAATTGTTTTTTAATACGTGGTCTCACGTAGCAGAAAACTATGAATTTTATCAATACTTGTATAATTTTCCAAGTAAGTTGTTCCGTACAGATTATTGTGTAAGTATTGCAATACATATACTAGCCGGTATGCAAAATGAACAATTACTAATAGGAAACTTTGATAATACTGAATTAGTAAACATGAGTCAAAAAGATGATATTATTGAAGTAAAGAATGAAAATGAATGGGTAATGCTTGTACATGATCAACGAGAAGTATGGAAAAATATTTTAGTTAAAGTAAATAATCAAGACATACATGTTATGAATAAACGAGCACTTGATAGAGCGTTGCCAGAAATAATAGAGGCCTTTGATGCAAATTAAAGAAGATAGAGGATACATAATACTAGCAATGCAAGACTTTGAGTATGAGCAGGCAACTGCACTTGCATATAGTATTAAACTACATAACAAAGACGCTAGTGTTACACTAGTGACTAATTATGTTGATCGTATACCAAAACATTTTGAAGAAGTATTTAATTACCTAATAGAATTACCTTATGGTTCAAATGACATTACTAGAGTTAATGACTGGCAACTGTATTGGGCAACACCATATAAAAATAACATTGTTATTAATTGTGCAAGTCTTGTAAAAGAAAATCACAATAGTATATGGGAATATCTAGAAGATCACTATGACATTTATTTTTTCAATGAGTGCAATGATTTTAGAGGAATGCCTTTAAAAAATAAAACATTTGAATTGTTAAAAGAAGAATATAATCTTAAACCAGTATACTCTCATATGTTTTATTTTAAACACGACACAGATATATCGCTTTCATTTTTTAAACTAGCAGATGTGTTTATGCAAAATTGGAGAGATGTGTTTGCTCATTATTTTTCTAAAGCACATACTCCATCTTCATATGATAGTAATATTATGTACAGTTTACTAAACACAATAGTATTATTTGAACATCCTTCATTGCATGATAATATTATAAACACAATTAATATGCCTGGTACATTAGCATCTGGTAATATTGGAAAATGGAGTAAATGGACTGACAGATTAAATGTATGGAATAGTGAACATGCAAAAGTAAAGATTCAAAATTATGCAGTTGCTACTAACTTATATTATGGAGAACAAGAGTTCTTAACAGAAGAAATTTTTAATGGACACCGAGACACTTACAAAGCCACAGCAAAACGTTGATCGTACTTACTTTATAGTATTTGACAACGATGGAAATATACGTAAGATTAATAGCACTCCTATGACAGAGTTAAACGATAATACGTTAACTCAAATTCAAAGCACTAACCCAATTTGTAAAAAACTTATAAAAGGTGAAGCAAGTGTAAAAAAATATGGAATTATATGGGACCTTGTTAATGAACAATGGAACATCAGTAAGCGTAGTACTAAATTAATATTAGAAGCAGAGGATAACAAATTAATACCCTTTTCAACTGATACTAATAAAAAAAACACAGAAATATTTGTAAGTGTATTTTATAATGATAACACAGCAGTAGTATATGCTAACGCGAACAGAATTAAAAGTATTAAAAATTTAAGCGATATAAAAGAAATAACAACAAAAGAAACAGAAATACTTGATATATACATTACAAAAAAGAATGATCCAGACTATTTGATTACTGTACTTAAATTAAATCCATTAGAACTTTTTAGAAATGGATCACAAGTAATAGACCTCAATAATGAAATTACTAAGCATGTAGATTGGCAAAATATAAGTATGTATGGCAAGACAGTATTTAATAACTATGGCTGGAACTTATTAGATTCTCAATATTCTGCTCCATCTTTATCAACAAATACAATTTTACAATCATCAAATACTACTGAAAGAAATAGTATAAATATTAACGTAGTAGATAATATGCTACATATAAAGAGTCAATTAACCACTGATCAGGATTATTATTTTGAGGGATATCGTAATTTAAAAATTCTTGTTTGCGATAGTAGTCCAGATAAATTAGTAGGATCAATTGAAGTACCAGTTGATATTTTATTAGATAAGAAGACTTATAATACTAAAATAAAATTTAAATGGCCAAAAAAACCGTTGTTGTTATATAAAAATAATTACATAACAATTAGTACAAAGAATATTATATGAATACATTAGATCCAACTGTGTGGGAGAACAGAAGAACAACAAGACTGTTTTCAGAAGAAAACAAAACAATACCCGATGAAGATTTAAAATACTTAGCAACAGTAATTAACAATATTCCTAGTCAGTGTAGTATTAAATCTCATTTTTGGCTATACTTAGGACAAAGCGAAGAAGATATGAATATTCGCAAATGGATGGCTGACAATATTTATTGGATGCCAGATGATAGAGATGAATCTGAAAATCCAAGAAGAGAAACTATGCTTGGTATTATACAAGCACCTGCTATTCTAACGTGTGTTAGAACTAGTAGTCCGTGGGCTAATCCAGAAACAGGAAAGTCTGCAGACGATCATGAACAGTTAGCAGACAGAAGTGAAGGATTCTTTGCAGGAGCAATTTTAGCCACATTATTAAATATGGGTTATAAAGTTGCAACATTTGGATGTACTGCTGGAGCATCTGCTCTTGGAAGAGAAAATAGACTGGCTATCTATGATGAATATACTAGAGTCATAAAAGAAAAGCACAGCAACGAATTACAAGAAATGATTGATAAGTTTCCAGGACCGTCGGGTAATTGGAAAGATATTCAATTCTTTCCTGGCGTTACGCAATGTTTTGGAGCAGAGTCAATAGACGAAACAGTAGAATGGAATGGAAAATATGATACATGGACTGAACCAGGTGGCAAAGAATATAACTTTGTAAACGGAATAAAAACTAGAACACCAGTAGATACGTGTGTTGGATTTTAAGGAGAGGAGATATTATGAGCAGTATGCAAAGCATAAACGAATTTGATATAGTGTTTATCAGCTATGATGAACCTAATGCAGATGAAAACTATAATGATTTAATTAATAAGGCACCCTGGGCCAAGCGAAGCCACGGAGTGTTTGGAAGTGATGCGGCGCACAAAGCTGCTGCAGACTTGGCAGAAACAGATAGGTTTATTACTATTGATGCAGACAACATAGTCAGAGAAGAGTTCTTTGGTGTTGAAGTAGACATGAGTAAAATTAGAGACACGGATGTTATTAGTTGGGCAGGAAAGAATACAGTAAATGGATTAGTATACGGCAACGGTGGTATTAAGTGTTGGCCTAAAGACGTTGTGTATGGAATGCAAACACATGAAAATGCACCAGCCGGAGATAAGCGAGCTCAGGTTGACTTTTGTTGGAACATTAACTATGTGCAAATGAATAACATATACTGCGATGTGATGAACAATGCTAGTCCACTACAGGCTTGGCGTGCAGGTTTCCGTGAAGGAGTTAAGATGGGATTAGTTGGCGGTGACGTTATTGATCCATTACAACTAAAAGAAAAAGTACATGACAAGAATTATAAAAGACTACTTACATGGATGAGTGTAGGTGATGACGTTGAAAATGGACTATGGGCAATCTATGGATCAAGACTTGGATGTCATATGACAAACATTACCAGAGAAAATTGGGATTGGAAAAATGTTAGAGACTTTGATTATCTAAGTAATATGTTCCTCAAAGAAGTATTACCAAACTTTGAAAAGTCTTCAGACCAACTATGTCCACGTACTGGAATGAAATGGAACTATAATACGCTACAAGAAGAAAGCGACAAACTTGGCTATGAATTACGCAAAGAATTAGATTTAGAAATTGCTGACTTAGGCAAAGAAGGTTCACGCTTCTTTAAAGAAGTTTATATTAATCCAAGTCGTATGGGTGCCCAAATTAGAGAAGATCAAGTAGAGGATACTTTAGAATAATATGAATATCGGAGTAGACATTGTATCCATTAGTAGGATTAAAAATATATTCAGTAAGTATGGAACACGCTTTACTAATCAATTTTTAACCGAAGAAGAAAAACAAAAAGATTTAACACCCGAATACATATCAAAATGCTGGGCAGTAAAAGAAGCATCAATGAAAGCAAGTGGTATACTTGACGCAAAGCAATTCTCATATGGAAAAAATGGAAAGCAACCTATTGTAATAACTGACGTAAAAGGCAACTGGAATTTAAGTGTGTCTGATGAAAAAGAATATGCAATAGCAATGGTGGTACAATCATAATGAATAAAAAGAAACTTAGTGATTTTGAATGGGAAGTTAATCCTGTTACAAAAAACACAGACCCTACTGGAGCAAACAAAAACTCAATGACTAATATGCTTAACAGCACTGGTCCTGGTTTTTGTTTAGCAAAGTGGACTCAAGTAACTATGCATCTTGGATCTGGGTTAACACACAGCTGTCATCACCCTACTGCACACAAAATTCCATTGGAAGAACTTAAAAATAATCCAAGTGCATTACACAATACAAAATTTAAAAAAGAACAACGCAAGAAAATGTTAAACGGACAACGTCCAAGTGAATGCGATTATTGTTGGCGTATAGAAGACAACGGAGAGACAAGTGATCGTATATACAAAAGTTTAGACTCGTTTAGTTTTAAACATCATGATAAGATAGCAGAACTAGTAGGTGACGAAGATATATTCCCTACATATGTAGAAGTAAGTTTTGGACGCACATGTAATTTTAAATGTGCATACTGTGGTCCTGGCTTCAGTAGTCAATGGGAACAAGAAATTAAAAAGCACGGCCCATACTCATTAGAACAAATGGAATTTAATTTAGCAAAAGACTCTGAAAAGCATATACCATTACGTGAACACAATCCATACATTGAAGCATTTTGGGAATGGTTTCCAGAAGCATACAAACATATGAATACATTTCGTATCACAGGTGGTGAGCCTTTGCTTATCAAAGATACAATGAAAGTTATAGACTTCTTATTGGAAAATCCTAATCCAAAGCTATCATTTGCTATTAATAGTAATGGGTGCCCGCCCGGTGATATATGGAAAGAGTTTACTACAAAGATTAGACAACTAGAAGAGCAAAAGTGTATTAAAGATTTTATATTGTTTACTAGTGCAGAAGCCAGTAACGATAGAAATGATTATGTAAGATATGGAATGGACTACACGTTATGGCAAGACAACATTGAATACTTTTTAAAAAATACACACGGTGCAGGTGTAACAGTTATGAGTGCATTTAATATATTAAGTATATCATCTATCAAAGAAATGTTAGAATGGGTTCTAACATTAAAACAAGATTACAATTATACAGGTTGGGATAAGTGGCTTATCGAAAAAGGGTTTACTCGTTCTGCAATAAACAACGATGCTAAGCCAATGGACCAAAGACAAAATGAGAAATACAATAAACGTAATCGTGTAATAGTAGATATTCCATATGTTAGACATCCAGAGTTTTTAGATGCTAGTAATATTACGCCCGATTTAATAGACAAGTATCTTATACCAGCTATAGACTTTATGTACAAAAATGTAACACACGGAGATTGGTTTGGTAATTTAGGATTTGATGCATGGGAGGCAGGTAAGCTACGTAGAATTGTTTTGGATGTTATTAATAAATCAGTACAACATCCACCTAATAGTTACTTAACATATGATGATGAAGTAAGAAAAAACAGAACAAGGTTTTACAACTTTGTAGATGAGTATGACAAAAGAAGAGATACAAACTTTTTAAATACATTTCCAGAGTATGTAGACTTTTATAATTTATGCAAGGAAGAGGAAAAAGTATATTATGAAAAAAATACACGCTAATTTAGGATTGCTTAATATATTATTCTTGCAAGGCGCAGGAGGAACATTCTTAGCAAGTATGATATCTAGAGCAATAACAGACCCATGGTGGGAAGACTATATTCCTGAACCTCCTAATAAATTGTTTACGCAAACAAACGAATATATAAATCAATATAATCATATTGTTATGACTCATCACCCACTTGACTTTCATAAAAATGATAAAATATTTGATGTAAAAAATACAAAATGGATTAACTTAATAGTGACTCCTGAAGAACGTCATTTTACTAATGTAATGACTATGGTAAAGCTACAAGACTATAAAGATATTACAAGAGAGTATATCAGGGATATGCTATATGCAACCAAAGATAGGCACTACGAAATGGCACACGACTGGAATCACACTGTAGTTGATAAACTAAAACATAGTAATGATGTGTTAGATGTTAAGTGGAAAGATATATTTGTTGATGGAAATAAAGAAGCAATACTGTCTATAATAAATCATGCGTTTAACGGACAATATACTGCAATGAAAGTTGTAGATAATATATCAGCTCAATGTATTGCTAAACACGAAACTGATAAACATTTATATAATGAAATAAAATATAATACCGAAGAAACATTAGATAAGATCTTTAAAATAATCGACGAAGAATCCACTTCGTCTTAATTCCAAAGTTATATAGTGATCACTATAAGTATGTGGAGTTCTCTCTATTCCAATCTTTGTAACATTTGTTACACTATCGTCAACTAAATCTATATAAGGCTTAAAGCCAATATCATTTAAGTGATGCACATATGTAAACTTTGTATCAGGCATCACGTTTGCTATACTGTTTATTGTTGTAAGATGTCTCGGTATATCTTTACAGAATGCAATGTTTCTTAAAGACATTTCAAATTCTATAAAAAAATAATCTTCTATATTATGCTTTTTATTATCTGTATAAATTGGAGTACATGTACTGGTTCCACTTTGAATTAAAACTTTACTAGCATTTAATTTCTCAGCAAGCAAACAACTACTATGGCCATTTTTACAATCTGAAACTATATTATATTCTGTATTTGGTATTAAATCTTTAATATACTTTGCTAACTTTTCTATACTATCAATCCTATCGTTTATTCCTTTATATAAGCAACTGTCAAACAATACTGGATTGCGTTGACTTCTTTTTACATCTTCAATAATGCTTATAATATTATAATCTGTAAACTCGTCAAACATCCAACTATATTGATGCTCTATTGCATTTCTAGAGAGTGCGAGCAACCAACTACTTCCACTTATCGCTACAATGGTTTTTTCTTTGCCTCTGTCTATATATGCAACAGACATATCTTGATCAAGTGTTGCATTCTTTAATGATTCTTGTAAGTATAAACTGTTTATGTTTTTTATATTGTTAAAGTTATCTAAACATATTTGTCGTTGCTCATTTGTTACATAAGTTGACGACATGTACTTTATATGATATTGTTGTACTAAGTTTGAAAACTTTACACTTTCACTATTGTTAAGGAAGTTCCAATCTTTATTAACTATATGATCAGTCACATCACATAGGTTGTTTGATTTAAATTTCACTAGTCGCCTCTTTCCCATTTAACTACTATAACATCATCGTAAAAATGTTCAAGTTCTTTATCTGATAACTTTGATAAGTTTGGTACTTTACCATCTTCCCAATATGATTCTCTAATAACCATTGGTGCTATCTGTTGATAAGCTATTCCAGGTGTAGGAATCTCAAGTGGAAATGCAATAGATCCATTTTTTGCTAACATAGGAAACATGCTATGAGGTATATTCATTTTCTTTGTAATACAATTTAACATTTCGTGTGTATCAATATGCGGGTATCCTGAGCGGATTTTTCTAGGAGTAAAATTACTTTTATGGTCGCAAGGTATATGTTCAAGAGCATCATAGGCCCATACATCTAATGCATTTCCTATTCCTATTGCCCACAAGTCTTGACCGTTTGGATATCCAAATGTTCCGTTCCATTTTCTAACAAACTCTATAGGTTGAAAAAATAATAAATTTTTATCGCCGGTTGCTAATGTGGCTCTATGTGATGTTTGTAATCCTTGTAGTCTATGAAATATATTATTAAATGCAACACTAGGCCAAATAATTGTATCGTATCGTTGCATAATAACCATATCGTAAGTTATATCGTTTTCTGCTTCGTACTTTTGTTTTAGCATAATTGAATCTACCCAAGCCGCTAAAACTTTAGAATGCATAATAGATCCTTTAATATCTTTTAGTTTGTCTTCGTCTTTAACAGAATATATTTTAAATTCTTTAGGCTTGTAATATTTTTTTATTTGTTTTGTTTGATGTTTTACTGTAGCAGTATCAAGCAAGTCTTGTGCCATTGCATCTTTTTTTGTTTCTTTGTTATGCTTGTGTCTTGTGTATGTAGTTTCATATGGTTTTAAACTACAAAAATAATCTACATTAACGCCTTGGATGTCATAAAACTTTTTTATATATTCTAAACAAGCATCACCTGTGCGATATTGTCCATACATACATATAGCAATATTTTTAATTTCTATTTCGCTATGATTTTGACTTGTATTACTCCAAGGTTTCATCTATTCTCTCCTCTGCCCAGTTAAGTGCAGTGTATTGTAGATTTCTTTGCCACATAGTTCTTTGCATAATAGAAAAGCAAGTATCTTCATCTAAAAGTAATGGTTGGTTTTTATGACTATCTATCCATTTCCATAAACTAACTAGCTTCATAAAACTACTATAACTAGTAACAAATTCAGCAGGTATAGGACCGGGGCTATGTGATTCAGGAGTATGTATTTTTCTTTTATCTTCTAACGCCCATTCGTTGAATACAACTGTATTGGGCGGAAGTGTTTTAAACTTTTCTAATAACTTTGTAAAGTCATAATCTGTTACACTTGCACAAACAGTAGCATTGTTCATTGCTAGTTTATGTTCCCCAAATTGAGTATACATATTAACACCGTTTATCCAATGAGCTTTAAATTTACTATACAAGAAATATTCATAGTTGCCCCATGCATCCATGTCTGTTGTTTTTGTTTTAAATGTTGGCCATGTAGGGTCTATGGAAGGTGTCTTTTTAGTTTCACTGCTTAAACTTACTAGAATCAATGTTTTTTACTCCTGTCATTAAGTATGTATATATTTATGATAAATACTATTATGATTACTAAACTAATAGATACTTTTATATTACCAGAAGTACAACAAGAACTAAACAGTGTACAACCAGTACTCAGCGGAAGACAACCATATAACACAAACATAGTAGAATGGCTGTCACCTGTAATAGACTTATCTGACTTTTTTGTTTATCCAATTAATGGTGTAACTGAAGCAATTAACTGGTGGCAGAATAAGGAAAAGCGTAACATACAAAAAGCCGACGGCGAGTACGAGTGGGTTGATGCGGGTTGGAATACTTTATGGGCAGAGAAAGAAGAAGTTCATTATATATCTTGTCCTAGCTCAATCGATGGTAACTACATAAACATTCCAACAGATGTTCCTGTAATACTTGATATAGCATATATAGGAAGTGTTCCTATTAAGAAAATACCAATGACTCCAAACATAGAAAAAGTATTCTTTAGTTTAAGTAAAGGGTTTGGTGTAAGCAATATTAGAACAGGCTGGTATTTTACTAAGCGTCCTGATGTTAAGTTACATGCATTGCATGTTGATGCAATGTACTATAATTATTGTGCAACACAGTATGCTGAACATTTAATAAATACATATAGTATTAATTATATCCATAGTAAGTTAAAAGACATACAAGCAAAGGTATGTAACACACATAATTTTATTCCAAGCGATAGCGTATGGCTCGCTACTTCAACTGATAACAAGTATGCTGATTACCGAAGATGTAGTAACATTGCTAGACTTTGCATCACAGAATATATAAAGGAAATACATGACTATCAAACATAATAAAAACGTTAGTGCATTAGACAGGGTTGATGCTAAATCGTATGAAGAAATGAATATGCCTATGACAGGTAACCCAACCCAAGATAATATTACTATCTTAGATGATAAGCCACCATTGTTTCATAACATACCAGAATATGATATTGAAAACAATCCTTTTAGCTTTTTGTATGTTGATATGACATATGACTGTAATATGGAATGTGAGTTTTGTTATAACCCAGTTAGAACATACAGTACATTGGACATTGAATGGTTTGAAGATGTATGTGCTAGACTACCACACCCAGTTAACTTTAGATTGTTAGGCGGAGAGCCAACACTATACAAAGACTTAGGCAGGGCATTAGATGCCTGTACAAAGCATGGACATCAGGCTGCAGTAGTTACAAATGGATTACGTTTAGCAAGTATGAACTATGCAAAGAAACTAAAAGTAATACTTGATAGAAATCCTACAGTGAATGTGTCATTGTCAATGAACGGCGGACTACATCACGATGATTGGTATATTGAAATTGATGGCGAGAGCAGACGAGAGAAAAAAGTTAAGGCACTAGAAAATATGATGGAGTTAGGATACAGACGTGTTTGTATTAATGCTATCATTGTTAAAGGCCTTAATGAAGGATTAGTAAAAGAATTTTATGATAAGGCATTACAACACCCAGGACAGATAACAAACATACGTTTCCGAACTGCGGCTAAGCAAGGTCGTTGGGACGAAGATATATTTGAAGAAGGCGAACAAACCAGTTACACAGGATTACAATTAGATGAGTATATTAAAAGTGTTATACCAGAAGCACGTAGTCCTATTAAAGTAATACGTGACGGATATCATCCTAGTACAGGTTCAGGTGTAAGACTTAATAACCCAGATTTAAAATGTAATCAATGTTGTTTTATGTATTACATACGACCACAACTATGGGTTGCAACTGTTGAATTTGGATCACATAACAGTGCGTTATGTTGGAGACGTGGACAACTAGTACAAGGTAATCAAGTTATACAACCGTTTCATCATTATATGGACGAGCTTAGTAGGTATATACAAACGTATAAACCAAGCGGAATCAAAGAAACTGCTAAAACAAAAAGTATACCAATACAAGAATAGAGGAAATAATATGAACAAAGAAGAAACAAGAGCAAAGATACAAGAACTATTAACTGTAGGATTATTCTTAGATGAAGGTTCAACGTTTGACATGAACACTGCGTTTGGTGAGGACTTGGGCTTGGATAGTTTAGATAAAGTAGAAATTAAACTAACAATCGAAGATGGACTAGATATAACATTGCCTGAAGATAGTTTTGCAGGAGATGTTATTACAGTTGAAGATGCGGTTAATTTAGTTATAGAACATGCTTAAAACTATAATATTTGATTTTGATGGAACGCTTGCGGACTGTAAAGAGTTACATCAAATTGCATTTCGTAATGCAGTACAAGAACTTTGTCCTAATGCAGAGTTTAAAAACGAAGACGTAGAAGGTAGACCTACCAGAGAAAAGATACGCATACTACACACAATGGGTTATGAGTTTAACGGAGATAAGTTAAACGATATTAAACAAGCATACACGCAAAAGCATTTAGAAGAATATATAAAGTATAATAAAGAATTATTACACACAATGCTAAAGTTAAAAGAAAGATATAAACTATGTGTGGCTAGTAATGCCACAGAATTATTTGTACTTAGAAGTTTAAATATTATGCAAATGTATAAAGAAACAGGAAAGCAAGTGTTTGCTAAAATTAATACTGCTACTGACTTTCCTGCTAAACCAGATACTACTACGTTTATAGATTGTATGAGATGGACAAACAGTACACCAGAAGATACTATTATATTTGAAGATAGTGAAGTTGGAATACAGTGTGCATTAAGCACAGGTGCTAGAGTTATTAGAGTAACAGATGTGAATCACACTATAGAGGAAATGAAAAAACTATGAAATTAATTATGCCGATGGCAGGACAAGGAAGTCGCTTCGATGAAGTGGGGTACAATTTACCCAAGCCAATGATACCAGTAGGAGATGTTCCTATGTTTGTACACGTAGAACGTTGTATAGGTTTAGAGTTTGATGAGCGTATATTTATTGTACGCAAAGAACATGATCTTAGATCAAGAGTTCTTGAATGGTATCCTGATGCACACATAATTGAGTTAGACTACTTGACAGAAGGTACTGCATGTACTATACTAACAGCAAGAGAACACTATGAAGATGGTAGCAGTATATTTGTTAGCAACTGTGATCAACACATTGAATGGGATGTAGAGCATGCAGAAAGCATTATAAACAATCCCTATAACAGTGGAATGATTCCAACCTTTTACTGCGACGATGGATCAAAGAAATGGAGTTATGCAATGGTAGATGATAGACAAAACATCAAACGTGTAGCTGAAAAAGATCCCATAAGCAATTGGGCTACTGTAGGTTACTACTGGTGGAGAGACGGAACTCAGTTTATTGAAAGTGCTGAGCGTATGATACAAGCCAACGATAGAGTCAATAACGAATTTTATACATGTCCAACTTATAACTATACAGTGCAACTAGAAGGAATTGGCAACATTAAACACATGGAAGTAGACGCTATGCAAGGTCTAGGAACTCCAGAAGATTTAAAAGAATATGAACAACAGTACTCATCTTGAGAAATTAAAACTACCTAGTTCGTTTTGTTTTGCTCCATACACTAATTTAGATTTGGATCAAGACGGAACGTGGCTTCCATGTTTTAGAAGTGAGTTGGCACAAGGAAGCTGGAAAGAATATGATATTACAGAGACTTTCAATTCAAGCAACATTCAAAAAGTTAGAACAGATTTGTGGAAGGGCAAGTGGCCAAAGAACTGTGAACAATGCCAAGCACGTGAACAAGAAGGCATTAAAAGTACAAGACAAGAATACAACGAACATCTATTAGAACTTGCAGACAACTTAGACTTTGTAGAAGATATTAAAAAAGCACCACAGTATAGTGGAATAGAAAACATTCATACATTGGAAATACGCCCACATAACTTGTGTAACCTAGCATGTGGACATTGTGATCCACACAGTTCAAGTAGATGGGTTAAAATTAAATCAAATGAAACAAAGGATCAAGACTTTACAAAACATTTAATTGACAATCCCGAGTACTTAAAAAAGTTTTATACAAAAGCCGGTAACCTAAAGACTGTACATTTTACAGGAGGCGAGCCTTTGATTTATGCATCCTCTCACAAAGAATGGCTAAACGGAATACAAAACAAACACAACATAGAACTTAGATATCATTCTAATCTTAATCACAATCAACTAAGCACATATCAACACGAATGGGATAAGTTTAAACACGTAAAGTTTTTTGCAAGCATTGATACAAGCCAACGTTACTATGAGTTCTTTAGATTTGGTAGCAAATGGGATAGAGTAGATTATAATATTGATTATTTGTTAAAACAAAAGCATGAAGTAGTGGGTACTATTACAGTAAACTTCTTTACAATGCTTGATCTTGTAGGGCTTGTAAAGTACTTGGTAGCAAAGAATTTACAGATTCATGTAGCATTTGTAGACGCACCGGGCTCTTTGAATATAGCATACATGAGCAATGAACAAAAGAATAAAGCAATAGAACAAATTGCACAAGCAAAATTAGAAATAAACTACAAAGAAGAATGGAAAGAACAACGAGGACATATTGCATTAGATAAGATTACTGAATTTATCAAAGGTACATGGGAAGTAGATAAAGAAAAAACCAGAGGCGACTTAACATGGCGTAGTGATAAACAACATCCAAAGCAACTTGCTAAGTTAGATTACTTGGATAAGACTTATCAGAAACATGGATTTAAGTCTAGTTGGACTGCATTATAACAGTTAGATAAATATTTTAAACAGGACTTTTACAATGACACAATTCATAGCACATAGAGGAAACCTAAACGGACCCGAACCCACATTTCAACTCATAATAGAATTTGAAAACAATCCCAATCTATATTTTGATTTATATAACAATCAGTTAACTACAAATCTTAAAAGCCTAATAAACAATATCCATGATAAAGAGTATGTAGAACATGGAGTATTTGCAACATACGACAGCATAATTGATCCACACAATCGCATATTAAAAAGTAAAAGACTATTAGCAAGGCTGGGTGTAGATATTGAATGGCCAGATAATGTAAAAAGCATAACCAGAGACTTATTGAACTATTTGCATTTGGAATTTCATAAATCATCAGATAAAGATTACAGTAGCGATATTATGAAAATATTTGTTACTGTTAACCACGACATACATATCATAGAAGGTCTAATGGGTACTGAATCAAAAAACAGTTATTGGGTAGTAATGACCAACGATAAACAACTAAACAAAGTTCCTATTGTTCCTATAGATACAAATGATTATTTAGATTTATTCAAACACAATTATGTTGCTGATCAACCAAAAACCACATTGGTATTAGGTTATGCTACCATAGGCAAACACCTAGGACATTGTGTTGTAGACAATGACGTACAAGCAGTAATACAGAATCATTTATCTCCACAAGTACATATGAACACTGAAATAATTGTAAGACACTGTGATACTTTTTCTAGTCAGCAAGATGTAGACAATGCAAACGCCAACATAGAACAACAAATAATAAGCTGGGTAAATATAAACGACTTACACGAGTACGTGGACATATCAGACAAACGTAACTTAATTGCAGTTCAGCCAGTTATAGGGCAAATATGCAAACAACAAGAAACCTTAACAGAATACAATTTGTATGAGAGATTCAGAGGCGACAATATTAAAACAATAAAAGTTATATAATGACACAATTCATAGCACATAGAGGAAACCTAAACGGACCCGAACCCACATTCGAGAACCGTATAGAATACCTATTGCATGCTTATGATGTTTGTGGTGCAGTGGAAGTAGATATACAAACCCACAATGGACAATTGTATTTCGGACACGATGATCCACAACAACCAGTATCGCTTGAATTGATAATGCAAGACAATTGGTTTTGTCATGCAAAGGATCTAGAATCGTTGAGTAAACTATTAGAATTGGGTGCTCATACATTTTGGCATCAACAAGATACAGTAACAATTACCAGTAGAGGATACATATGGTGTTACCCAGATGTGTATCTCATTGATAAACGTGCTATATGGTTAGACTTCGAAGACAAGTTTACTGACTTAGAAATGATTGGTGGTTGGGGTTTATGCAGTGATAGATACCCAATGATAAGACCTGTACACAGTCCTAGACCTCCGGTTAGTCCTTATGTTGATTAAATCAAGTGTATTAGACCAATAATAATCACTGGGCTAATTACTATAGCAAATAACAAAAACTCTTGAACTTTTCTTTTATAATACTTCATTTAAATGGTCTTCTCTTTTCAAACTTATATTGCTCGTTCATACGCACTTCGTGTTTGTACACATAACGCAACAAACCAAGTGATAACCCCAAAGTCAATATGATATAAAAAATTGGATGATTGGCCCAAAGTTCGTCTCGGAACGCTATAATCCAACTCATGACTTATTCTTCAACCAACGCATGCCCTTTCCCCAGGCACGTTCATGTAAAAAATATACCACGAACTTTATAACTGCATCTATACTAGCGATGCTACCGGCGATACTCATATTGCCTGTTAGTGCTAACGATATAAGGAATGTTATTAACACACTTATAATGCGATAGCTGATGCTTTTGTACAAGTGTACATGTAATGCTCTCATAATCTATACTCCGTTTAGTGTATAGTCTTTCCTGAGGATTCACATATACTTGATGTTTCTTATAGTGTATTTAAGGTAAAAAGGGTGTATATTAACACATCATACTATGATTCAAAGCATCTTGGTAGTATATACCCATTGACAAGTGAAAATAATATGCTATAGTATGATATGAAACATTTAAATCAAATAGAGAAAAACGTATACGGCGTATACGGCATCAGTGTGTTTGGATTCCTGCTAGTAGGTATACTAAATGCGTTACAGAACACATTGTTATAAAAAGAATAGCGTAG
>ERZ802827.800-NODE-800-length-16396-cov-9.79236_pt1 | contig 16396 bp, 23 predicted proteins | sample MGYA00345652_ERZ802827 | MGnify/ENA primary metagenome ERZ802827 (study PRJEB30503, sample SAMEA104212372) | marine metagenome | biome: Westerlies Biome; feature: [SRF] surface water layer (ENVO:00010504) within the epipelagic zone...; material: water... | reverse complement strand
AAAGCAATTATTTTAATTAATATCAATAGAATAAATTTCCTATCTAGACATCTAATTATATTTTATATAATTTTTTTACATGTCAAATGTTCATACTATAATGAAATATCTCACCCCTTATGAACTAGACCACATAAAATTTATTGCTCATAACAAGGAAATCCCTTTTCACATTATCAGTAATCAATACAAGATAGATAAGTCAGACATCAAAGATTTAATGAGGTTTTTGCTAAATGATCAGGATTATCTAAAATGGAAAAAAATTTACAATAAAAACCTAATTTAGACGCATTTCTGAAAAATACTTTGCCAATTTTTTGCCTGAAAGCCAGGCATCTTGAATGCTTGGTCCTTCACACCAGTCACCAAAAGCATACAAACGGTTATCAATCGATTTGATGAAATTTTTAGAATTATAATCATTTAAACTTTTCTTTGTGTAGGAGTATTTCCATCTATGAGATTTTTTAAAGACGACATCAGCATCAGACTGAAAAGATTTTTTTATTTGGCTAACGACGTAATCCTCTAAAACATAATTTTCAATATTGTAGTATTGCTTTGTCCAATCCGCCCTCATATTGATAACCCAACATTCCTCATTAAAATACTCATGTTTGAAATTCTGATTCATTAAAAAACTAATTTCAGGAGTTAAATGGTAGCCAAATTGAAATGGGGCACCAAGTCTTTTATTAAAAGCTAACATTATTGTCCAAATAGCATCAAATTCAATATTTGGAATATCACTATAATCAACAAATTTATCTAATAAATTTTTTGATTGCTCAAAAGGCATAGCGCAAAAAACATAATCAAAAGGTCCAAATTTTTCTTCCCCAGCTTTTAAATAATATTCCTGATTAGTATTTTCTATAGATGTTATTTTAGTTGAGAAAAGTGTTGGGTAGTGAAGATGCTTATGAAACTTCAAAGGTATAGATTCATTGCCTTCCTTACCTACAATAATCTCCTTCTCTTCAATTGGTGAATTTTGTGAAATATTTCGACAAAAAGGACCCTTTAAAATTTTAATAGCATCAATTTTTTCTAAAAATTCATTAAGACCAATCATGCCATGATCAATTTTTAAATAATGAGCCCCATGATCAAAAGCATATTCTTCATGTTTCCTAGTGCTTATTCTGCCACCAGGTCTCCAAGATTTTTCAAAGAACGTTATATCTAGGGAAGGTAAATGATGCGCTAATGAGAGAGCACTTAGGCCCGTTCCAATGACCGCAATTTTTTTCAAACTATTTTATTTTTTCTTAGATTTAGGATTAATTTCATCGACATCTTCAACTGGTCGAAGGATAGGTATATACCTTATTCGAAGAATAATAACCGCAATAGCAACTAGCACAATTGCTCCTGCTTCATATAGAAGTAGATCAGGATTTGAGTCTTTTCCTTGAAGTATAATTAATCGAGATAAAGCAGTTATCGCTATAAATAAGGGATAAGTCATTCTCACTCTATTTGAAACATAATATACTCTTACCATCCCAATAACCTCGACATAGATAAATAGTAATAATAAGTCAGCCAATTCAACATATTTATCATCAATCATTTTAAGAATTTCAAACATGATTGCCGTAATGGTTGCAACTAAGATTACAAAGATAACTGCTTTTTCAATAAAACCGACGAAGTTTTCAACTGTACTTTTCATCACCAATTTACCATATCAATTTGTTTTGAATGAAGAAAGTTATTTGTCTTAGAAAAAGGTTTACTACCAAAAAAACCGCGATGAGCCGATAAAGGAGAGGGGTGAGGTGCAGTTAAGATTAGATGACTACCCGAATCTATAAGTTGTTTTTTAGACTGAGCAAAAGAACCCCAAAGAATAAAGACTATGTTCTCTAATTTATCACTTATTAAAGAAATTACCCGATCCGTAAATTCTGACCAACCGTAGTCACGATGGGATAAGGGCTTTGATTTTTCTACGGTAAGAGTCGTGTTGAGTAAAAAAACACCTTGCCTAGCCCAGTGTTCTAAATTTCCATCATGGTAATTTCTTTTTTTTCCCGTATCGCTCTCTAATTCTTTAAAAATATTAACAAGAGAAGGGGGTGGTTTGACTGACTGAGGCACAGAAAAACAAAGACCATGAGCTTGATTTGGACCGTGGTAGGGGTCCTGACCTAAAATTACTACTTTTACATTATTCAAGGGAGTTAAACTGAAGGCATTAAAAATTTTATCCCCTTGAGGGTAAAAAATTATCTTTTTATTTTTGAGTTCTAGAAGTTTTTTTTTTAAATTTAACATGTAGTCTTTTTGAAATTCTTCTTTTAGGTGTTCTAGCCAAGAGGGATGGAGCTGAATGGTGGATTTGTCCATTCTAAGAATTCTTAATTAATAGTTGCGTCTTTACTACGGCCGTATTTTTCTAATTTATAAATAATTTTTTCTTTTAGTTCATGATTTTCTTCTAAGGCCATAACTAAAGCTTGAGTATAAAAAAAACATGCAGCTTCAATATCTGCTTTATCTTCAAAATAATTAGCAGCTTCATAGTAGAGAGCACACACTTTATCCATTTGTTTTTTTTGATAAGCTTCAGAAATATCAAAATCTAACTGAGAAAATTCATTCATAGTTTTTTCAAACTAGCACATTTGCTTAAAAGGCCAAGGTTAAAATAAAAAGGCCGAAAAACCTTAGAAACTATCCTTCTCAGAGCGCATTTTAGCAAATACATCGACCGGATTTTGGCAATTATAGTGTTTAAGAAAATAGTCTGAGTCGCATCTTAAGAAGGGATTGCTTAAAAGCTGTTCTGATAATGTAGTAGGTATTGTGGGCCTATGTTCTTTTTCTCGATGAGAAGCCCATTTTGAAAGTTTAATTAAATTTTCATTTTTGGGATCGATACTTAAAGCAAAATTGATATTGGTAAGGGTATATTCATGCCCACAGTAAATTTTTGTATCGCCAGGTAATTCTTTTATTTTCGATAAACTTTCCCAAAAAACTTCAGGAGTTCCCTCAAACATTCTTCCACAACCAGCATTAAATAAAGTATCACCTGAAAATAAAATATTATGATCTGGCATAAAGAAATTCACATGCTGAAGAGTATGCCCCGGAGTATGAATTAATTGATACTTGTTCTCTAGAAGTTCAAAGACTTCATCTTGTTGCACTGAAATATCTGGTGATGGTATTTGAGTATCTTTAACATAACCTACAATCGTTGAATTAAATTTTTTTTTTATGTCACTAACGGCTGCTACATGATCATCGTGATGATGGGTTAAAAGAATATGGGAGGCCCTACAATCATTGAGTTCCAGTATTTTTAAACACATATCTAAATCGCAAGGATCTACCAAGATACCCTCTGAGGCATGAGGGTTTTTAATTAAGTACCCATAATTATCCTCCCATTGAGGAAAGAGATAAACATTTGGCTTTGGCATATATATGGAATGTTAGGTAAATCTAGTTAAAATACAACTATGGATATTAACGCATCAGATATTTATAGTTTTTATCAAACAAAATTGGGTGGAATCGTAAAAAGAACAATTCGCCAAAAGATAATGTCTTATCTGAGCGAAGTTGAAACGAATATAATTTTTGGATATGGTTATACCAGTCCTTACTTGTCTTTTATTAACAAACATAATGAAAGCTCTCAAGTAAAAGAACTAAGACCTGACTTTCTGGATGGGGCAGTACAAGAAAAATATGATTTTGAAGAGAAGATTATCCATGAATACTTTATACCCTTAGAACCTAGTACAGTTGATGTAGTAATATCCTCTCATTTATTAGAGTTTGTAGAAAAACCCATTAGTAGTATTGAAGAAATATGGAGAATATTAAAACCCAACGGCTATTTCATTGCCATTCTACCCCGCAGATCTGGACTTTGGTCAAGGTATGATAACAATCCCTTCGGATATGGAAGATCATATTCTTCAAAACAGTTTCAAAAATTAATTGAAGATTTTTTTGTACTAGATAATAAAAAATCTTTCTTACATTTCCCCCCGTGGGAACATTATCTTAATTATAAAACTTATAAAACAATTGAAAATATTGGTGACAATATTTTTCCCTATATGGGAGGACTAATGATATGTGTTTGTAAAAAAATTGTTTATGCTAAAAATTTAAAAAAACTCAAAAAGATACCTATAAAAAATATCGTTACAACTTAGTCTAATTAACTTTTCATTTATCAATTCAAAATGCCTAATAAAAATATAAATTAAACCCTTGTTCGAATTAAACTATTATTTAATTGTTTCTTTTTCTATTTTACTGTTTGCCATATCTAAATCTGGATTTTCTGGAGGAGGGTTAGCATTAATATCCGTAACTCTTTTATCAATAACTTATGGCCCATTAACAGCAATAGCCATATTAATGCCTATGTTAATAATATGTGATGTGATTGCTTTATATTTAAACAGAAAATATTTTGACTATAAAATCTTATGGTCTATAGCCCCTTTTTCCTTGTTAGGAGTCATTATTGGTACAATCTTGTTTAAGTTTTTAAATTTATCAATGATAAGTATCTTCATTGGTATGATCTCTTTGATTTACGTTTTATTTAATTATTTAATAGTTGATACTAAACTCAAAAAAATTCCCTTTTATGGAAGCAAATCTTTTTGGGGTGCTTTAGCAGGATTTACAAGTTTTGCTCTTCACTCGGGTGGCTTGCCATTAAATATTTACTTTATGTCAATTTATAATAAGAAAGTTCAATTTGTTGCAGGAGTTGTTTTTTCAATTGCTTTAGTAAATCTTTTTAAATTAATACCTTATTTCTATTTAGAGATACTAAATTTGGAGAAATTATTTAGTTATCTTATGTTTTCACCCGTTGCAGTGATAGGAGTAATTTTAGGTCATTGGATGAATAGCAAACTGTCTGACAAATCCTTCTTCTTAATTATTAACTTTTTTATTATTGTTGCCTCTTTAAGACTTATGTATCTGGGTATTATAGGTCTATAGTTTCTCTTCAAGAGAATTGATTAAATCAAATTCACTTTTATAGTTATTCATTTCCTCTTTAGATATTAAAACTTCATATTTTCCATCTGTTTCCTCTAAACAAATTGGTAACTGGTCCTTATAGTCATTTAAACCAAAATCGTCTAATTCCTCAAGATGTAAAAATATAAGTTCATGGGGTGACTTATCAACATAGTCCTTCCAAGGTTTTCTCATTTTCAAATCATGAGTGATTTGACAAAGATTACAATCGTAGGTACTTGGTGAGGCATATTTATGGGCCGTATCAAGGATATAATTCCATTTACCCCCTTTGGCGTTATATACAAATATTAATTTTTTTTTAGTCATTAGTTAAATGAAAAAGGACCTCTTTACAAAAAAGATTAGATGGAATTCTATCATTAGTAAATTTTTTTTGATTAATAACATCGTAAGTACCAATGATTCTAAGATCAAGATCAAGAGTAAGTTTTCTAAAATCTTTTATACTGCAGGGATGTATGTAATCTGTATTGTACCATTGATCACTATCTGATTTTTTTAAAAGTGAGTCGAAACTCCCTGATAATAAAAATTTTACAACTTTGCTTAATCTGGCTGAATTATTAAAACTCACAATAATATTTTTACCAACTTTCTTTAGTGTGTTTAATAAAACATCTGGTTTTTGAACAGCTTGAATAGTTTGTGTGAGAATACAATAATCAAATTGATTATGTGGGAAGTCTTCAACCATTAAATTAATATCCCCATGTATTACATCTAGCCCTTTGCCCAGACAGGATATAACTCTTTCTTGATTAATCTCGACACCTTGAGCACTTATATTTTTCTCTGCCAATAAAGATATAAGTTCTCCATCAGAACAACCTATATCTAAGACTTTAGAATTTTCAGGAATTAAATCTAAAATTATTTTATAATCACTTCTCATTTTATTCCCTTCAAAAAACCTTCAGATACTCTAAAAAACTGAGGTTCATCTAATAAAAAACTATCATGACCTCTGTCAGAAACTACTTCAGCAAAACTAACATTTGATCCAATGGAGTTTAAAAGAGAGACAATCTCTTTTGACTCTTTGGTTGGAAATAGCCAATCACTTGTAAATGATAAAACTAAAAACCTAACCTCATGATTAATGATCTCTTCTTTATTCTTTTGTATTTCTTCTGATACATCAAAATAATCCATTGCTCTAGTCATGTATAAATAGCTATTAGCATCAAAACGATCAACAAATGAACGACCTTGGTATCGAAGATAACTTTCCACTTGAAAATCAATACCAAATCCAAACGAAAGATCCTTTTTTTCTTGGAGATTTCTGCCAAATTTATTTTGAAAAGCTTTTTCAGAAAGATAAGTGATATGTGCAATCATTCTGGCGACAGACAAACCATTTTCTGGCTTATCATCTTTGTCTAAGTACTGACCATTATGCCACTTAGGATCTAGCATGATAGACTGTCTCCCAGCCTCATCAAAAGCTATATTTTGAGCTGAGTGCTTTAGAGAACCAGCCACACTAATGATGGATTTAACTGACTCAGGATAAGTGGCTGCCCATTGTAGTACTTGCATAGCACCCATTGAACCCCCAATAACAGATACGAGTTTATTAATTTTTAATTCATCGATTAAAATTTTTTGAACTCTTACCATATCTCTAATAGTGATAGTAGGAAAATCTAGCCCATATATTTTAGATGTTTCAGGATTAATATCATTTGGACCAGTGGTACCAACGCAACCACCAAGAACATTAGAACAAATTACAAAATATTTATTAGTATCAATGGGCCTATCAGGCCCCACCATTAAATCCCACCAACCATTTTTTTTAGTAATGGGACTTTCCTCTGCAGGAAATTGATCTCCTGTTAAGGCATGACAAATTAGAATGGCATTATCTTTTTGTTCATTTAATTTTCCATATGTTTGATAAGCAATTTGAAAATTACTAATAGATTTTCCAGAATCTAGTTTCAGGTGTTCATTGCATTTAAGGAGGAAACCAGGATATTCTTTATTTTCAGTTATTTCTCTCATTTGTAACTCGTATTATTGATAACTGCAGGGAAAACGCTTTAGCTATTTATACACCTGCAAGCTGCTATCAAATTGGTGTTTCGAGAAATCTATGACTTTTCACAATATTTTTCAATATAAAATGGTGATATTTTCGTGATTTAGTTTAATTATAAATCTCAAAAATGAATAAAAATCAGCCCAAAAATGCCTATCAAGGAGGAGCAGAGGATTTTAAAGGATTTATTAGGTTGTCCTCTAATGAAAATAACTACGGCCCTCCAAAAAATGTTTTAACTACGATTAAAAAAAATACTAAATACTCAAATATTTATCCAGAACTTGATGGAGAAAGCTTACGAAAAGAAATATCAAAAACTTATTCTATTAAAGCAAATCAAATCATCTTGGGAGCCGGCTCGGATGAAGTCTTGCAAATGGCCTATGCCGCTTTTACTAAGCCGGGAGATGAGGTGGTGTTTACTAAATATGCTTTTGCAATGTATGATATTTATGCCAAAAATTTTAAATGTAAGGCTATTAAATTTAACGATAAAAAATTTCAGTTTAATTTAGATGATTTTCAAAAATGTATTACAGCTAAAACCAAAATAGTTTTTTTAGCTAATCCTAATAATCCAACTGGCTCTATCTTTTATAAAAAGCAATTAATAAATTTTCTCAACAAGGTTAATAAAAAAACTCTTGTAATCTTAGATGCTGCCTATTGTGAATATATTGAAGATCAAACTTATGAAGATGGTCTCAATTTAGTTTCAAAATATCCCAACCTAGTGATTACCAGATCTTTTTCTAAGATTTATTCCTTAGGTGGATTAAGAATCGGGTGGGGGTACTCCCAACAGCAAAATATAGTTAAAATGTATGAGTTTAAAAAACCTTTTAATGTTACAAGACTATCATGTTATGCAGCAATAGAGTCATTAAGAAATCAAAAATGGTTAAAACAAAGTGTTAAAAATAATAATGATAATAGAAACTATACTTTGAAAAAATTATCTAATGATTTAATAAATTTAATAGATACAAAAGCAAATTTTATAGTCTTGGAGTTTACAAATAGCAGAACAGCTCAAAAATATGTTGATTTTCTCTATAAAAATAAAATTACAGTAAGATTGCTGGCTTCCTATGGCTTACCAAATTTCGTCAGAATGACTATCGGTACAAAATCAGATATGAAAGAAGCTGTAAGGGTTTCAAATAAATTTAATGTTTAAAAATATATTAATTATAGGTTTTGGAATGATTGGTTCTTCTATTGCTCAATCAGCAAAAAAGTCTAATAAAGTCATAAAAATATACGCTTTTGATAAGTCTCCAACTATAAAGCAGAGGTTAGCAAATGCCAAACTATCAAAAGTTACTCTTTTAAAATCTCTATCAGATATTAATCAAATAGACATTGATTTAATTATAATTTGTACCCCTGTACTTCAATATTTGTCAATTTTTAAAAAAATTAACAATTTAGATAACCATAAATTTATAGTAACTGATGTAGGTTCTACTAAATATAAAATTGAAGATTTATATACTAAAAATAATTTTAAATTCAGTTTTGTTCCCGCTCATCCTATAGCAGGTATTGAGAAATCTGGTTTGGAATATGGATTTGATGGATTATTTAAAAATAGATATAATATTATTTGCCCTATTAAAAATACCCCAAAGTCTGAAATCAATAAAATAGTAAAATTTTGGAAATCTTTATTTATGAAGATTGAAATCATGACCTCTAAAGAGCATGACCATGTATTAAGCCTAACCTCTCATCTTCCCCACGTCATATCCTATTCTCTGGTTTTAACTGCAATGAAAAAAGAAAAATCTCTTAATTCCAAGTTAATTAAATTTTCAGCTGGAGGTTTTAGAGACTTTACAAGAGTTGCGGGCAGTGATCCTGAAATGTGGAGAGATATTTTTTTAACCAATAGTGATCAAATCCAAAAATTAACAAATACTTTTATTACTGAACTCAAGAAGTTCTCAAAAGATCTAAATTCCAAAAACTCAAAAAACTTATTAAAAAAGCTAGAATTAACTAAAAAAGTAAGAAATCGTATAGTTAAAGCACGTCAGGCTGGTAAATTTATTCCTAATGATTAAGAAAATTAATCTCTTTTTTTAATCGAGCTAAAAATTCTTGTTTACTCAAACCAGTGGGGATAGGATCTCTAAATTCAATTTTAATTATCCCACTTTTAATACAATTGTTTTTAGGCCAAAAATTTCCAGAGTTTAAGGCTATTGGTACTACTGGTTTATTTAAAGATTTATACATTGAGTAAATACCAGGCTTTAAATCTGGCTCTTCTTTAAAAGCTGTTCTTGTACCCTCGGGAAAAATTATTACTGGCCTAATTTTTGAATAATTAGAAGCTTGTTCATTGACATGTCTAAGGCTTTGTATTCCTTGAGATCGGTCAATAGCAATCATCCCTAATTTTTTCAAATAAGTTCCAAAAAGGGGTATTGATAATAATTCTTTTTTGAGTATGTAGGCGGGATTATTGAATAAATGATTATAGTAAATAGTCTCAAACATTGATTGATGCTTACTGGCAAATAAATAGCCACTTTTATTAGCTAATTGAGAATTGACTACTTCTATCTTAATTTGAAAAATTCTTAAGATCATTACCATATTTTTAGTAAATATATTGACAAAAAATTTAAAAGTTTTGAATTTAAAAGGCAGTCCTATTAAAGAAATAATTAAAATTATTGCCGCAGATAAATAAAAAGATATTAAAAAACTAAATCTCATATTTTTTTATAAAAACCATCTTGGATAATAAAAGTTTAAAATATTCTTCAACCATTTTTTCAATGGGTATTATTTTATCACTGGAATTAATGGCAAAAGGAGTAACCCTCAATCCAGATAATTGATCAAATAAAAACAAAGCTCTTTGCATATGTAAGTTTGATGTAATAAGTAAGATAGAATTTACTTTTTTTTCTAACGCCCAATATCTTGTTTCTAATGCATTCTCGTAGGTATTTTTTGAGAGGTATCCTACCTCTATACAACACTCAACTATTTCTCTATCAAAATTTAAAATATTTACTAAAACAACTTCAGAGTTAAATGTATCATCAACCCCTGAAATAAATAATTTTTTTTGATTAGAATTTTTAATCTGATTATATCCCTCGATAATTCTCTCACCCTTGCCTCCTGTTAATACTACGACAGCATCGGCGTTGAAAGTTTCGGTCTTTAAATATGAAAGATTATTTTTAAATTTAATTAAGCCTAAAGATATAAAAATTATAATTAAAGCTATAATTATATTTAATCTTTTTAAAAATAGAATCATTACATGATTTCATTTTTACAAAGATCTTCTAATGTATCGCGAGATCTAATAACCCGATATTCCTCTTTATTCATCATGACTTCCAAAGGTCGAGGGCGACTATTATAGGTTGATGACATGGAAGAACCATAGGCACCAACATTTAAAAATTTTATATAATCTCCTTTTTTTATTTGAGGAAGTTTTATATCTTTTGCTAAATAGTCTGTTGACTCACAAATCCCTCCAGCTATGTCGTAAACACCAAAATCCTTAGAGTTATTTAAAACCTCAATGGGAGGTGTAATATCGTAGAGTGCTGGTCTTAGGTATTCTGAAAATGAGCAATCTGTAATAACTATTTTTTTATTACCACTTTGTTTTACATATAGAACTTTAGAAATTAATTCACAACTATCAGCTACAATATAACGACCTGGTTCGAATATAACCTTATAGGACTTTCCTTCTAAGATTTTATTTAAATCTTTTTCCCATTCTTGAAAATTTAATTCCTGATCTGAGTGATCTATAACACCAAAACCTCCCCCAAAATCAAGAGTTTCTATTGAGACGCCCTTTTTTAATAGTTGATCAGCTAAAGATATTAGTTCCTGATATGATTTAATTAATTGATGATGATCAGTAATTTGGCTTCCAATATGCTCAGAGAGCGTGGTTAACTTTATGCCTTTAAAATTTAAGATAGAGTCAAAATCGATTTGATCAAAAGAAACTCCAAATTTACCACCTGTTTTTCCTGTAGTAATTTTATCTAATGTATAGCCATCTATATTAGGATTTATTCTTATACCTATATTGGTTTGGAGGCCTTTGCTGAGAGAGTATTCATTAATAAAATCTATTTCATCTAAATTCTCTATATTTATAGATCTTATTTGTTGGGTAATAGCATATTTTAAATCAAATTCTGTCTTACCTGGGCCATCAAATATTATATTTGTGGGATCAAAACCAGATTTAAGTGCTTTAAATAATTCACCTGCTGAAACTACTTCAGCTCCAAAATTATGAAGATGAATTCTATTCAAAATAGCTAAATTAGGATTAGCTTTTACAGCAAAGTGGAATTTGCTATCAAATTTGAAATTTAAATTATTTAAAAATTGAATTTTTTCTTGAATTATATTTTCATCGTAAAGGTAGAAAGGTGTATTAAATTCGTTAATCATTTTATCAATCATTTTCAGATACCATTAAATTTTTATCTTCTTCTTTGCTTTTCAAAAGTTTTTCAAGTTCACATACTAAGGGTGATTCCTCAGTTACACATGGATATTCATATTCATCACTTGGAGGGAAGGGGTACTGTGATTTGTCAACTACGCCTTCAGGAAGCTTGTTGGGTTTTTTATTGCCACAAGAGATGATAAAAAAAGACAATAGAATAATTATAAATTTAAGCATTTTTACTTTAGAAATGACTCATATTTTTTAATATTCTTAATGACGTTTTTGGGATTTGTGCTCATAGGCGTTTTTTTCTACCCAAACTTTTTTTCACATCGACATATTGATATATTTTTTTATCTATTAATTTTTCAAATAACTGGAATTCAACAATATCTAACTGGGACAAATTTTTATTATTCTTTTGTGCATATTGAACTATTTCAGCGATAATTTTATATGATTTTCTGAATGGAATTTTTTTTTCAATGACTAAATAATCAGCTAAATCTGTAGATGTTGCAAAATATTGATTACATAAATGCATTCCCTTATCTTTATTGAATTGAGATTTTTTTATTACATCGTTCATCACATCAAGACAAACGGACAACTCATCAAAACACTCAAAAATGATTTTTTTATCTTCCTGAAAATCTTTAAAATATGTAAGTGGAATGCCAGAAATTACATTGGAAAACTCCATTGCTTTTGAGCGAATGATATTTGATTTTGATCTTACTAGTTCGATTGAGTCAGGGTTTCTTTTTTGAGGCATAATAGAACTTCCAGTGGAATATTCTTCATGAACCTTAAACATTTCAAATAAATTGCTGGACCATAGTATTAATTCTGCTGATAATTTACTTAAATGTATTGCTGTCATAGAACTAGCATTTAAGAAATACATACAAAAATCTCTATCACTAACACCATCCATAGAATTATTCTTTGATTTAGTAAATTTCAGTTTTTTATTTAATAAATTAGTGTCCAATGAGTAATTGCTACCAGCTAAAGCTGCGCTACCTAAGACGTTCTCATCAGATCCCTTTATGCAAAATGTTAAATAATCTAAATCTCTCTTGAACATTTCTAAATATGCTAATAAATGATGAGATAATAGAACTGGTTGAGCTATTTGTAGATGAGTGAATCCAGGAATTATAGTATCTTGATGTATCTTTGTTTGTTTTAAGATTGAACTCATTAAATTTTTAATTTTAGCTTGTAAAATTTTTGATGATTTCATCACCCAAAGTCTGGTATCGGTTGCAACTTGATCGTTTCTAGATCTACCTGTGTGAAGTTTCAAAGCTGCATCTCCGATTTTTTGAAATAAAAAAAACTCAATATTCATGTGAATATCTTCATTTTTTTTTGTGAATTTTAATTTACCTATTTGATATTCATTTTGAATAGAAGATAAACCCTTATGTATTTTATTTAGCTCCTTTGTTGATAGGGTTCCTAATTTATGAAGGTTGTCGACGTGAGCCTTTGTTACAGCAATATCTTCTTCAATCAATCTTTGATCGATTTTTATAGAACTATTAAAATCCTCCATCAATGATGAGGTTTTTTTATTAATAGAAGTTGAAAGTATTTTATTTTTCTTAGTAGCCATTATTTAAAGTTATTATCTAGATAAATATACAATGGCTGCAAAAACAAGAACAGCTATTCCTTGAAATAGCACTCTCATTCTCATGAGTTTGTTACTATGCTTTTTATTGAAATTTCCATTTTTTGCCATAGCAATAACTCCCACTATGACCATTAGTAAAGCTAAAAGCATAGATATAATCAGAATTATTGGTAGTATACCACTTGTACTCATGGCTAATAATTATCAAATTCTTCATAAAAGTCTAATTATTAAGTAAAAAATGAAAAAAATAGTTTTATTTTTACATGGATATGGCTCTAACGGTAGTGATCTCATTTCTCTTAAAGACCATATTTCATTGGATCAAAAATCCTCAGAGTTTATATCCCCCAATGCTCCTGAACCTTGTGAGCTAAATTTTTTTGGATATCAATGGTTTCCATTAAAAGAAAGAAGCACTGATGAATTAAAATTAGGACTAAGTTCTGCTTATTTACACTTAGAAGAGATAATTAAGAAAACTAAAGAGGACCATGAAGTAGAAACCAGCCAAATTTCTATTGTTGGTTTTTCACAAGGTTCCATGTTGGCCACTTATTACGGTCTCCAGTCAAATTACGACTTTCATAGTATTGTTTCTCTCTCAGGATCATTGCCTTCAACTATTTTAGAAGATTTGAAGTTATGCAATAATAATACCCAGTATCTTATTTTCCATGGTGAGATTGATGATGTTGTGTCCAGTGAACAGGCAGTTCAGACACAAAATTTTTTAGATAATAAAAAAATTCCATCTAAAATTATTTTAGATGAAAATTGTGGTCATTCTATAAGCCCTTTAGCAATAAATGGAATAAATCAATTATATAAATCTTGGTTTTAATTAAATTTTAACAAACTAATAAGCATTGATTATGCTATTATTGATTTATGATTAACTCGAATCATTGCCCTTCTCTTGTCTTAAATGCAGATTACCGTCCTTTGAGTTATTTTCCTCTTTCTGTTTGGAGTTGGAAGGATACCGTTAAGGCAGTTTTTCTAGAAAGAGTTAACATAGTTGAGGAATATGATCAAAAAGTTTCATCACCCTCCTTTGAAATGAAATTACCCAGTATTATTGCTTTAAAAGATTACGTTCCTCATAGTCACACTCCTGCCTTTACAAGATTTAATGTTTTTTTACGTGATGATTTTACTTGTCAATATTGCTACGATAAATTTCCTACCAAAGAATTGACATTTGATCACTTAATACCTCGCTCTAAAGGGGGATTAACTAATTGGGAAAATGTTGTTACGGCTTGTTCACATTGTAACTGGACTAAAGGTAGTAAAAGCTTATCTCAAGTTAGATTTAAGATTCTTAGGAAACCCAAAGAACCCTCTCAATACTCTTTGCGCCTAAAAAGCAAAAATTTTCCTTCAGATTACCTTCATTCAAGTTGGAGAGATTACTTATACTGGGATAGTATTTTAGAAAAAGATTAATATTTTTTTGATATTTTTATAGCAGTATAGCAAAGCTGTTTAATAGTTTTTGTTAAAATAACATAGCCCGTAGTCATTTCAGCTTGATGATCAACACCTGTATCGTGATGTTCAAGCTCATCTTCTCTGAATTTTTTGACAGTTTTTAATAAATCTGGTTTTATTTTTCTTTTTGACAATTCTTCAGCTTGTTCTTCGTAGTGTTGCCCAATTACTTCCTCAACTGCTACGGTGCAGGCCATTGCCGCTTTTTTTCCCAGTAAAGCTGTTCCTAATCCTAGAGCAAAACCAGCTACATTCCATAAAGGGAACATAATAGTCGGTTTTACGTTTTCTTTCACAATTAACTCATCAAATTTTGATTTATGAACCTCTTCTTGGTCGGCCATTTCCTTAATTTCTTTGCCAAAAGAGGTATTTTTATTAAAAATTGCGAGCTGACCTCTGTAAATCTGCGTTGCTCCATGCTCCCCAGCATGGTCAACTCTAATTATCTCTTCAATGAGTTTTTTATCTTGATTATTTAATTTTTTAGATTTTTTTTTTATAGGCATCGAAAATAATTATTAACATAAAGATATTTGAAAACAAGAAGTTATAAACTGATAGGGGTATACCAAAATACTTCAAGTTTGCATTTGAACAGTCGACAATTAAGTTATTGTTTAATAGTGCTTCTTTTAATTGAGTTATATCAGACGGTAAAGTAGCACTTTCGCATCCACTATACTTAATTATTTCAAAAGTAACTAGAGAGTGATAACCTGATATAATTATCTCAATAAATATCAGTATAGTAAGTAATAGATAAGAATATTTAAAATATTTACTTATAAAGATATTAAAAAAACCAATTAATATTATCAAATAATAGGGAATTCTCTGGTAAGTACATAATTTACAAGGCATATATCCCAAAAAGAATTCTAAATACAGAGCAAAAGAAATAGAAAAAATTGAGAAAATAAATATAAGATTAAATATTATTTTTGAATTAAGCATGACTTATTAATAAATATATTAGACCAATAATAAATAAAGGTATTAAAAAAAATATTAATAATTTATTTTTTTTTAATATATTGATGCCGAAATCTCCATATTTTTTTATAATAAAACCAATAATAAAAAACCTTAATCCCCTAGACAACATAGATAAAATAACAAAAAGTAGAAAATTAAATTTAGAGTAGCCACTAGTTAAAGCAATAATCTTATACGGAATAGGTGTGAAGCCTCCTAAAAATACTGCAATTATACCCCATTCATTATAAAATTTTAAAAAATTACTTTGTTTACCAACATCAACGTATTCTTTTATTAAATCAAAAATAAAAAAACCTAGGCAATAACCTACAATACCACCTGCTACTGAGAAGAGGGTACAATTTATTATAGTGAATAAGTATTTTTTCTTATTGAAATAAATAATTGGAATTAAAATAGTATCTGGTGGGACTGGGAAAAAAATACTTTCACAAAATGCTATTAACGATAAAACTGGCTGTGCAAATTTTGATCTAGATTTAATCTCAATTATTTTTGTAAATTTTTGAAACAAGTATTATCACTTTACACTAAATAATACCAAAGATACGCGACTATAATGGCTGGAATTGCACTGTATAAAGTTGCTAAAATTGCAACTCTTGCAGAGATTGCTAAAGCAGGAAATAAAGCATCACCATCATTTGAAATAGAATTTCCTAATTGAGCTGCCAAAGGTATTTGGCCACCTACATACATTGAA
>ERZ802827.799-NODE-799-length-16402-cov-10.7589_pt1 | contig 16402 bp, 13 predicted proteins | sample MGYA00345652_ERZ802827 | MGnify/ENA primary metagenome ERZ802827 (study PRJEB30503, sample SAMEA104212372) | marine metagenome | biome: Westerlies Biome; feature: [SRF] surface water layer (ENVO:00010504) within the epipelagic zone...; material: water... | reverse complement strand
AGCTTTAGGCAAGTCAGAACATCCCCTAAACATTCTTGATTGCACAGCAGGCATGCTCCAAGATGCTTTATTGTTTCTAACTCTAGGCCATCAAGTTACAGCGCTCGAGCAAAGCGAAATTTTATTTCATTTGCTTCGGGATGGAATAAGTCGAAGTAAAGATCAGAGGATCTTTGAAAAACTTGATCTTATTCATGCGAATGCATGCTCTTATGATGTTCAGGCAAAAAACTTTGATGTGATTTATTTTGATCCAATGTACCCGCCTGCAAAAAAGAAGGCTTTAAGCTCAGGGCAACTTGAGTACATATCAAAGATATTAGAAATAGAGTCTCTAAAAAATAATGCAATAAAAGATTTTGAAATTTTGCAATTAATGCCGGTGCGAAAGATGGTTGTTAAAAGGCCCATTAAAGCTGAGCCATTTTCGTTGCAAACTAACTATCAAGTGTCTGGAAAAACAACAAGATTTGACGTTTATTTATAATTCAAATTTAACTTGATACGGTAATGCTTCCTCCCATGCCTGAGTGAATAGAGCAATAGTAGTATAGAGTTGTTGGAGTGTCAGAGGTTACTTCAATCACAGTGCTGCCACTTGTTGACGTAGTAACGCCTGTTGTATATTCAGATCCACCTGAAGTGCCATATCCGCTTCCTGATGCATGTGTTCCATCTGAAGTAGTAGAAAATCTGAGAGGATGCGCTGAAGGATGAGTGAAAGTGTAAGTTTTTCCGACCTCAAGCGTTAGAGATTTCTTCTGAGTATCGTCTATCACATATACATTTCCAGATCCCGCATTATTGGCAGCAACACTCACAGAAATTGCAACAGCAGAAGAGGTTGGGAGAGAGCCAAAGGTAAGACTATCCAAATAGGCTTGAGTTGGATTAACCAGCACCCCATTTACGGTATCGGTAAATAACGTATGTGCCAGTGGCAAATTTGTTTCCATTTCTGAAGCAGATAAAATTGTCCATTCTGGTGATGCATCTGGAGCATACAAAGCTTTTAAGTCCCAGCCTGTAAGTATCATCCAATATGCAAATTCTTGAGCAATAATTCTTTTATATAGGATAGGATCGCTTTCAGATAAGTTTCCATAATTACCTGTGGGATCATAAAAATTACCCTCTATAGCTTGGTTCATAGCTAAAACCAAATCAGATGATGTATTTTCGTAACCCCATGATGTATAGCTTTTATCGAATATTAATGTGATTGTATGCAACAGATGCTCCAAGATTGCATTAATTTGTCCTGCCTTAGTTTGTTCATCGGCAGGAGAATTAGAAGTAACCTCCCAAATAAAATCTACAACAGAATAATTATCATTAATATTATCCCAACCATCATAGTTTTCATTGTTTAATGCTGGGTCATAGCTACTCATATTAGTTGACCCAACTCTTTGAAATGCATTGTATTGACTAAAATTGTTTAGCAATAAATTTCTGTTTACTGAATTGGTGGCATCATTTTGAGCTAACATTCTATTGGCAATATTTGCTACATTAGTTACAAATCCATCCGTCACATCTGGCAGGCCACCGATAATTAAATTGTAAGAGGTCGCGTGTTTATCGTATGGCTTGTATGTATCGTTTTTTAGAAGGACCCCATCCCATGCTACAAAAGTATCAACGTTATCATCGGATGTGTCATTGGTAACGGTAATAGTAAATGAGCTGGAAGCACTCGCAGTTCCATCGCTAACAGAAACGCTTATTGAATATATATTGTCGCTGTTCGCATCTGATGGCCCTTCAAAATCAGGTGCCGTGTTGAAAGATACAACGCCTGATGAGCTCACAGTAAAGCTTGATGAGTCATTTCCAGTAAGTGAATAGCTCAAAGTGTTACCATCAGAATCTGCGGCACTGACTGTAAAAGCAGTAGTTTGATTTTCGGCCACGGAATAACTGCTAGTAGAATTATTTATCGTTGGCGCAGAATTGGAGGGAGTTGTTCCATAACCACCACCAGCAGAGTCTGAGCCACCGCCACCACCACCACAAGAAGCAAGTATTAGGACAGCCATTATATTGAAAACATTTTTGAAATTACTCATAACTATACTCATTAAGTTTATATTTAAGGTTCGTATAGCTGAGCGTCAGGTGTATATAAGAGAGTAGTATGCCAACTACAATCAAGACAAAAGCAAAGCAGCTTGTATTAATAAATTATGTTGGCTAATGGAGATTTTTCAAGAGCCTTCTTCAAAATAAAGTGTTCAATATTTTCACATTTTTCAATCATTACGATCTTACTTGGCCGTCGCCTGTCACAATATATTTGAAACTTGTGAGCTGATCTACGCCAACTGGACCTCTGGCATGAAATTTACCAGTAGCTATACCTATTTCACCACCAAGACCAAATTCTCCTCCATCAGCAAATTGAGTCGATGCATTAATCATCACAATTGCACTATCAATCGAGTTTGTAAATTTTAATTGCGCATCTTTATTTTTGCTGAGGATGGACTCAGTATGTCCTGTTCCATATTTTTCAATATGAGAAATTGCTTCATCAACGCTTGCTACAGACTTAAGGCTAACAATTGCTGCAAGGTATTCTGTGGACCAATCATCTTCTGAAGCAAGCGTAGCTCTATTATCAAAATCAATTGTATTCTTACAACATCTTATTTCACAGTTCACTTCAGAAAGAGAAGCCACAAGTTTAGGTACAAAAGATGAGGAGATATTTTCATGAACCAGTATCGTCTCTACGGCACCACAAATTCCAGTTCTTCTCATTTTTGCATTTAGACAAATTGATAAGGCTTTCTCTTCATCAGCTTCTTCATCTACATAAATATGACAAATACCTTCTAAGTGACCAAAAACCGGTACTTTTGCAGATTTTTCAACTTCTGCAACAAGACTTTTTCCACCCCTTGGAACTATGACATCAATAGTGCCATTAAGACCCTCTAGCATCTTGGTTGCAGCGTCTCTGCTTTCAGAAGGAACGATTTGGATGCATGCTTCAGGCAAACCTGATAGCTTTAAAGCGCTCTGAAGAGATAAGACAATTGCCTCGGCAGATCGCAGGCCATCTTTGCCACTTCGTAAAATTACCGCATTGCCAGATTTTAGGCATAAACCCCCAGCATCAGCGGCAACATTGGGCCTGCTTTCAAATATTAAACCTATGACCCCAAGAGGAGTTGCAACTCTAGAAATATTTAAACCATTGGGTCTGTCCCATGATGCGAGAACTTTACCGATAGGATCTTCAAATGATTTGATTTCAGACAAGGTATTGCATATTCCTTTCAATCTATCTTTATCAAGCATTAAACGATCAATAAATGCATCATCCTTATTATTTTCTTGTGCTGCTTTTATATCAATATGGTTAGCGGCAAGAATAGCATCAGTATTTTCTTGGATTGATGCGATAGCAAAGTCAAAAAATTTATTTTTTTGATCACAGGTTGCAGTGTTGAGTATTGCGCTGGCACTTTTTGCTTTTTTGCCTATTTCTTCAAGCAATATAGAAAGTTCCTTATTCATTTTTTTGTAAACCATGTTGCTTTTGCTCTCTTGCTAATACCTCTGATAGGTTCTTTATTTTTACCAGATGTAATTACCATTGCGCATTTATTTTTTAAACAAATCTCGGCAGCATCAATTTTAGAAATCATTCCACCTTTACCCATTTGACTTGCATGGCCTGCCATTTTTTTAATTTTTGGAGTGATTTTATTAACTTCTTTTATCAACGAACCTGCTCTTTTAATTTGTACATCTTCTTCGGATGTATAGAGTCCATCTACCGTTGAAAGGATGATTAACAAATCTGCACCTAAAAGCTTTGCTACTTTTGAAGCCAAAAGATCATTATCACCAAATCTTATCTCGTCAGTCGCTGTGCTGTCATTTTCATTGATGATCGGTAGGCATCCCGCTTCTATTAATTTGCTTACGGTTTGCTTGGCATTTTTAGAAGAAAGTTTTAATTCCGTGTCTCTTGGAGTTAAGAGTATTTGGCCTATAGGTATTGAAAATTTATTTAGATGTTTCTTCCATGCTGACATTAATTCTATCTGACCATGAGCGGCCAAAGCCTGAGATTCAGCCAAAGTTAAGCTGTCTGAAAGTTTCATCTTTTTTCTTCCCAGCGCAATTGCACCCGAAGACACAATTAAAACTTCTTTATCATTTTTTAGTAACCAAGCTATATCCTCACTGATCGCAGCAAGAATGCTTTGGTTTACCATCCCATTGGAATTTGCCAACACGGCTGAACCTACCTTGATGACTATTCGATTATATGAATTTACATTGCGCATTTTTTTAAGCCAAGTAATACAATAATAAGGGTTTTAAAAAATGATATTTAAACACAATAAAAATATTTCAAGAAATTTAATTTTAATCTGCTGGTCTGCTTTTGTTTTATCCTCGTGTGGAGGAGGTGGAGGAGATGGCTTTATTCCAGAGTCTAATCAATTAACTTTTTCAGTAAATGGTTTGCCATCAACACTGGAAAGCTATGATGAGGTTTCAATAGAGATTGTCCCAAGTATTGAGGGATGTGTATTTGGTATTAATAGCCAAGATTTATTGTGGTTAAACTCTTCAGATGACTTAAATTTTAATTTTAGGGCTCCGATAATTTATAGTGAAAGCAAAGAATTTTCATTTGGCATTGCTCCACTTAACACCACTGTGAAACCAGAGTGTAATGCTTCAAAGAATTTCATGTTTAACGTTACAAGGAATCAAACGAAATTCACTCCAAATCCTGATCCAAGCAATATTTCGTATCTTAATACTTCATATTTTAGCGTTCATGATATTGGATTAGGTGGAATTGAAATTACAGATAGATATTCAGCTACAGTTTGTTACCCAACAGAAAATGATTGCGTTACATATGAGAATGAATTGTTTGGTCAAGATGCTCACAATATTGCAACCGGCGATTTTAATGGCGATGGTTTTGAAGATTTTGTGGTTGCATGGGCCATCTTTCCCCATACCATCGATCAAAGTAAAAAAATTTACGGGCCCATCAATATTTATTTAAATGATCAAAATGGTGGATTTGCAGAAGATTTAAATCTTTATTCTGCATCAGAAGCTCCCAAACATCCTTTTGCCTATAGGCTTGTTGTTGATGACCTAAATGGGGATGGCTTAGACGATGTCTTTGCTGGATCAATGGGGCTGTCTGTTGAGCAAGACAAGGGATGGGGCATTGATCCTTTCCCACATTTTTTATTGTTATCGAATGCACTTGGTAAGTTTGAAGAAGGTTCTGCAAATATTAATGATGAAAATAATGGCATGGGGCAGTTATGCAGATTTGCCCATGATGCTAGTGGCGGAGACCCAGATGGTGATGGTGATATTGATCTTTTTGCTTGCAACATGTTATTGGTTAATGATGGCGAAGGTAGATTTACCATTCATCCATACCTTAATCTAGATTGGAATTATAAATATGGGAGCCCCATGAGTAGCCTGCTAGCAGATTTAAATAATGATGGGTTTGACGATATTATCTTTTGGAACTTCAATGACAGATGGAATTTTAATCAAAATCCAGAGGAGGGCTTTGCTTTGCTAAGTAATGGTACCAAAGAGATTCAAAACTGGAAAAAAATATCCATACCCCCCGGTCCATTTGGTATCAATCAGACAAAATATAATCATGCCGGAAAAGGAGACTTAAATGATGATGGCTTTGTGGATGTGGCAGTTGGGATTACTAGAGCTGATCCCTATTATGAAGGCGCTTATGTTCAAATCTTAATAAATGATGGTGCTGGAAATCTGGTAGATGAGACCGATGCGCGTTTTACAAATCAAGAAAGAGCAGCCAATCATCATGGTGAGAGTAATATCTACATACGAGATATGAACTTAGATGGAGCCCTTGATATTATTCATTCAACAAGAGATTTTCGAACTAGCTATCATGGTGCACATGTTGCAATTAATGATGGAGTTGGTAATTTTCAATCCTTACCAAATTCCACTTTACCCAATCGACCGGTATTCTCTAGTGGAAACAACGATACCTTATTTAAAGGCGTCCCAATTGATGCAGACAAACTTGGTTGTCTTGACCTGATTTCTTCGACCGACAGCTGGCAAGATGCAAGCACAACAAGAAACTATCTTTTTTCAGTCTTAAATACTGATTGTAGTTACTAGTATTAGGAAAGATGGTGCCCCATACCTGAGTCGAACAGGTACTCCCGAAGGAACGCGATTTTGAATCGCGCGCGTCTACCAATTCCGCCAATGGGGCTCGGCGGTCATTGTAGCTGAGTTCAACATCTTTTAGAATTAGCACCTCTCATGAAAACAGACAAATTTAATTACGACCTTCCTGAGCATCTTATAGCTCAGTATCCTTCTCCAGAAAGAACTGATTCAAAATTGCTGGTTGCCATTGAATCCATACAACATAATTTTTTTAAAGATATTGGAAACCATATTAACAAGGGAGATCTATTAATATTAAATAAAACATCTGTTGTTCCAGCCCGATTATATGGAAAGAAATCTACTGGTGGAAAAATAGAAGTCCTGCTGGAAAGGTTTTTATCCAATAACCAAACTTTAACTCAAATCAGATCATCTAGGGCTCCAAAAGAAGGCTCAGAAGTGGTATTTTCGCTCGAAGGAAAAAGATTTTTGGCCACTGTAAAGGGCAGGAAAGAAAATTTCTTTATTTTAGATTGGTCTCATGACCCGAAATCTTTATTTGAACAATACGGTCAAATTCCTTTACCCCCTTATATGAACAGAGCAGTAGAAAAATTAGATGAGGAGAGATATGAAACTATTTATGCTGATCCCAATAAAAAAGAATCTGTTGCTGCTCCTACCGCTGGTATGCATTTTGATATAGATCTCCTTAATTCCCTTAAGGATAAGGGCGTAGAGCTTGGTTATGTGAATTTACATGTTGGCGCAGGTACTTTTCAACCTGTGAAAACAGACCATATTGAAGATCATGAAATTCATAAAGAGTTAGTTGAGGTTGATTTAGAGTTAATTGAACAAGTAAAGCGGATTAAAGCGAGTGAGGGTAAAATTATTGCTGTGGGGACAACTTCGGTCAGAGCCATTGAAACAGCTTTTCAGGATGAGCCATCAGCATTTCATGGGGAAACTTCTTTATATATTTATCCTGGCTATAAGTTTAAAGTGGTTGATTACATGATCACTAACTTTCATTTGCCCAAATCATCATTATTAATGCTTGTTGCTGCTTTTATTGGGTATGAAAAAATGATGGATATTTATAAAACAGCAGTCGAAAAAGAGTATAGATTTTTATCATATGGAGATGCAATGCTTTTGAAATACTATGAAGTTTAATATTTCTGCCACTTCAGGCTATGCCAGGCGAGGGGAGTTAAATTTTTCACGGGGTGCAGTGCAAACACCTGCCTTTATGCCGGTGGGCACGAATGGAACAGTTAAGGCATTAGAGGTTGAGAATCTCCAAGAAACAGGCTCAGAGATTATTCTGGGAAACACTTATCATCTTATGTTAAGACCAGGAGATGAGCTGGTTAAAAATTTTGGTGGACTGCATAAGTTTTCTAATTGGGATAAACCAATACTTACCGATTCTGGTGGCTTTCAGGTTTGGAGTCTTGGAGAGCTAGCAAAAATTACAGAAGAAGGAGTGAGCTTTCAGTCTCCTTATGATGGAAAGAAATGTTTTATGAGCCCAGAGGATTCGATGCGAATTCAAGAGAATCTTGGTTCAGATATTGTGATGGTTCTAGATGAATGCACTCCATATCCTGCAGAACATAATCAAGCTAAAGCATCAATGGAGTTATCCTTGCGCTGGGCTAAAAGATCTTATGATGCACATCAATCTGACTCAGCATTATTTGGAATTGTTCAGGGCGGAATGTATGAGGATCTTCGGATGAAATCGCTGAAAGAACTAGATAGCATTGGCTTCGATGGAATTGCAGTGGGTGGATTGAGTGTTGGCGAGCCAAAAGAGGATAAAACGCGAATTCTTCAAAACCTTGCACCGCATTTACCAGAATCTAAACCTCATTATTTGATGGGGGTTGGAAAACCTGAAGATATAGTTGAGGCGGTATTTTACGGGATTGACATGTTTGATTGTGTTTTGCCTACAAGAAATGCGCGCAATGGCCAATTATTTACGTCTTATGGAGTTTTAAACATTAGGAATGCTCCGAGTAAATCGAATGATGGACCGATTGATCCAAATTGTGAATGCAAGGTATGCAAGAATTACTCTCAAGGCTATTTAAATCATCTAGATAAAACAAATGAAATGCTTGGCTCCATTTTAAACACCTTCCATAATATTTATTATTATCAGACTTTAATGAAAGAAATACGATTATCTATTGAAAAAGATACATTCGCCAAGTTCATAAAAGACTTTTATAATAAGCGGCATCAAAATGCACCTAAGCATTTAATCTAAGGAGATTACATGAACGAAACACAAACTCAATTACCCTGGTGGTTACCAGATCCTATTCTTATTTTTTTTATGGGATTTTTAGCCTTGATGTATTTCATGACCATAAGACCTCAACAAAAAAGAATGAAAGCTTTGGAGTTAATGATGGATGGATTGGAAAAAGGCGATGAGGTTGTAGCAGCTGGAGGAATTATTGGTCGTATCAAAGAAATTAAGGGTCCATATGTTTCAATTGAGGTAAGTGAAAACATTACTTTTAAATTACAAAAAACAGCTATTGCAAACACTCTTCCAAAAGGCACGATTGCTTCTATTGACTAATTAAGGCTATGAATAGATTTTCAATTTGGACGTACACATTTATATTGTTGGTATTGTCTATTGGAGTTATCTATTCACTGCCCAATTTATATCCTGCAAAGCCTGCTATTCAGATTGCTTATACTGATTCGGGTAAATCTGCAGATCAGATTTTACTCAATCAAGTAACACAGATTTTAAATGATCAAAATATATCTACCGAGTCTGTAGGTCTAAAAGAAAATAATATTGTTGCAAAATTTACTTCTTTTGACGATCAGCTTGCTGGTAAATCTGCATTGCAAAGAGCTTTGCTCGATCAAGCAATTGTTGCTTTAAATTTAGAGCCATCAACACCTCAATGGCTTAGAGATATCGGCGGTGGACCTTTGAAACTCGGTTTAGACTTATCGGGGGGCGTTCATTTTCTTCTAGAGGTTGATATTGATAGCGCTTTAGATAATCGTCTTGAATCATTGCTTAATGAATATAGAAAAAAATTTAGAGATGATCGAATTAGTGTTGAGAGCTCAAGAAAAGATAACAAAGATTTATTCTTTTCATTTGCTAGCGATGAGGATTACAACAAAGCAGTAAAGATTTTTAACGAGGATAATGTAACTCCATTGGGGACTGCGTTATATGATCTAAGTCCTAATTCAGTTCGAAACCTTGTTGAGCTTTCATATTCCTCTTCTGCTATTAAAGAAATTAGGGATTATGCAGTTGGGCAAAACTTAATGACTCTTCGCAATCGAGTAAATGAGCTTGGCGTCAGTGAACCAATAGTTCAACGGCAAGGCAGCAGTAGAATTGTTGTTGAGTTGCCTGGGGTGCAAGATACAACAGCTGCAAAAAAAATCATTGGTAAGACTGCAAATTTAGAGTTTAGATTAGAAGCATCTTCTACCACCTCTAGGTTGCGCAAAGAGGAATTTGATTTTCAAGATGAGAGGATGGGCTCAGCTTTTCTTGAAAAAAATATAATTGTTGCTGGAGAAAGAGTAACGAATGCCAGTTCGGGTTTTGATGAGAGTGGTTTTGCGCAGGTCAACATTACTCTAGATATGCAAGGTGGTAGAGCCATGCAAAAAGCTACTAATGGAAACATTGGTAGGCGTTTGGCTGTCTTGTTTGTGGAGCAAAAAAATAAATCGGTATTAGTTCAGGATGACGAGGGCAATGATTTGATTGAGCAATCTTCATACATCGAAAAAGAAATTATTAGTCTTGCAACTGTGCAAGCAGTTCTTGGAACAGCATTTAGAATTACTGGAGTGGGATCTCCACAAGAAGCAAGTGAATTAGCATTATTGTTAAGAGCTGGAGCTCTTGCTGCTCCCATGAAGTTTGTTGAGGAAAGGACAGTAGGACCCAGTTTAGGAAAAGAAAATATTGAATTGGGTGTAAGGTCAATTATTATTGGCTTGCTTTCTGTCATAGCCTTTATGCTTTTTTATTATCGTTGGTTTGGTCTTGCCGCAAACATCGCACTATTTGCAAACGTTGTTTTGATTACAGGCTTCATGTCTTTATTAGGAGCAACTCTCACACTGCCTGGTATTGCCGGAATTGTCTTAACCATAGGTATGGCAGTAGATGCAAATGTTTTAATATTTTCCCGAATTAGAGAAGAGCTTAAAGAGGGAAAAGAACCTCAAACCGCAATTCAAGAGGGATTTTCAAGAGCGTTTGTCACTATTGTTGATGCCAACGTAACAACTTTAATCGCCTCAATTATTCTTTATGCTATCGGCACTGGCCCAGTAAAGGGTTTCGCTATTACTTTGTCTATAGGCATTCTAACGTCTATGTTTACAGCAATTTTAGGTACGAGAGCAATTATTAACATTATGTATGGCAATAAAAATATTAAGGAGCTAAGAGTTTAATGGACTTTAATATTAAATTTATGAGCTATCGAAAATTTGCGACCATTGCATCTTTAACTTTGCTTGTATTATCAATTAGTTCATTGAGTTTTAAGGGACTCAACCTTGGCTTAGATTTCAGTGGCGGAACTCTCATAGAGGTTTCCTATGATGAGGCAGCTGACCTGGTCGATATTAGAGATTTAATGTTTAACAATGGTTTTGATGATTTTCAAGTTGTTAATTTTGGATCTAATTCTGATGTGTTAATTAAGGTCGCTGACAAAAACGGTAACAGTCAACTTGGAGATGTTATTTTTAGTTTCTTGCAAGAGGCAGATCCTACAACAGAACTGAAAAGAATTGAGTTTGTGGGGCCTCAAATAGGTTCTGAGCTTAGAGATCAGGGCGGTCTTGGAATGCTTGTTGCTCTTGGAATGATTCTGCTTTATGTTGCTTTTAGGTTTCAATATAAGTTTGCATTAGGAGCTGTTGCTGCGTTAGCTCATGATGTGGTAATTATTCTAGGCCTATTTTCATTGCTATCGTGGGATTTTGATCTTACCGTTTTGGCGGCTTTGCTAGCTGTCATTGGCTACTCTTTAAATGACACAATTGTTGTATCTGATCGAATGAGAGAAAACTTCAGAGGCGAACGTGGTTTTGAGCCTGAAGAAATTGTAAATCGTTCAATTAATCAGACTCTTTCAAGAACGTTGATCACCTCACTAACAACTTTGTTGGTCTTGTTTGCGTTATTTTTCTTTGGTGGAGATATGATCAAAGGTTTTAGCCAGGCTTTGATAATTGGAGTTTTGGTGGGAACTTACTCCTCTATTTATGTTGTTGCGAATATGTTGCTTGGGCTTTCCATTACTCAAGATGACCTCGCCATACCTGAGCCAGAAGGGGCTGAATTTGATGATATGCCTTAGTTGGCTTTGAAATTTGGTTTGATAGCCTCAAGCATTTGCTTAAAACATTTGGGGGTTGCGCATAAATAATGATCACTTTTTTTGTAGTCAGGATTGCCTAAAAAATCACTGGTTAATGCTCCAGCTTCTTCAGCAATAAGCATGCCAGCTGCAATATCCCAAACCCCGAGTCCGTTTGCCCAAAATGCATCCAATCTGCCTGCTGCAACGTAGGCTAGATCCAATGCAGAGCAGCCTGATCTTCTAATAGTTAAACTGTGCTTATACAAAGTCCTAAAAGTAGAAATATTTTCAAATGTGTAATTTTGCGAATCGTTCACATGGGAGGTATTGCCTATTAGTGCGTCTTTTAAACTATTTCGTGTGCTGACTCTTATTCTTTCTCCATTTAACTCTGCACCTTTTCCTCTTGATGCGCTAAATTCTTCTCTTCGCGTAGGATCAATGATGACAGCATGTTGGGTTTGGCCCTTTACAACGCATGCAAGTGAAATACAGTATTGGGGATACCCATGAATAAAGTTGGTTGTGCCATCAATTGGATCAAGGATCCAAGTTGTTTCAGAGGTATTAATCTCATGCCCAGACTCTTCTCCAAGGAAATTATCATCTGGATAATATTCTTTGATTTTATCAAAAACAATTTCTTCAACTCTTTGATCAACTTCGGTTACATAATCTGTTGGCCCCTTTTTCATTACATGAAGTTTATGAACTTTTTTTACAGCAAATTCGAGCTCGGCGGCTCCAATGTTTGCAGCAATAATGGCAACGTTGAGTAATGCAGGCTTTGACATGTCGCATATTGTACTGGAAATGACGATAATAGTTCCATGAATCCAATTAATCGATACGTGCAAATAGTTTTAGTCGAAACTTCTCACCCTGGAAACATTGGCTCGGTTGCTCGAGCCATGAAAAACATGGGTTTAAGCAATTTAGCATTGATCAACCCCAAGACATTTCCCCATCAAGAAGCAACGGCATTAGCTGGTAATGCCGTTGATGTCCTAGACAATGCGAGAGTATTTGATTCTATAAATGAAGCAATTAAAGATTCAAAGGTTATTTATGCTACCTCTGCAAGAGATCGAACAATTGAATGGCCCACCTTAAATGTTAAAGAGGCGGTAGAAGAAATCAATCAATTGGTCTGTGAGGATATTGAGGTTTCAATCTTATTCGGCAGAGAGGATAGGGGCCTTACCAATGAAGAGCTCCAGCTTGCAAATAAGCACTTAATAATTCCAGCACATCCAGAATACCCAGTGTTGAACATTGCTATGTCAACGCAGGTTATTTGTTATGAGCTTTTTCAAGCTGCTCAGGATATTCCAGCGAAGAAATGGCAAGATTTTCCTGAATACACTGCGGAAGAGTTAAATAACCTCATTGATCATTTCAATGAAACAGTTTCATCACTCGATTTAGTAGACACGGATAATCCAAAACAAATCATGACTAGAATGGAAAGAATGTTTCGCAGGCTTTATCCCGATCAGATGGAGGGAAACTTTTTACGCGGCTTTTTAAAAGCTGTAAATAAGAGAATTAAATAGAGCTGTAAGGGTTTTCATAAGCCTTATTAGCTTTTATAATTGCCGCAATCTAGTCCCGTTCGTCTAGAGGCCTAGGACACCGGGTTTTCATCTCGGCAACAGGGGTTCGACTCCCCTACGGGATGCCAATTTCCTTGAGAACCCTATAGATATAACGTTTATAGGGTTCTTTTTTTGGTATTGAGTCCACAGTTGAGTCCATATTGAGTCCATTCGTGTAATAATTTTTAGTGTATTATTTGGCAATGGATGACATTCCTCTTAAAGTTTTAATAAAAGCATTTATTGCTGATATGAACCCCTTTACTAAAAAGTTAATAAAATTATTTATTGCTATAGTATTGCTAATGCTTATCTACAAATACATGTGATGTGTGGAAGATACACAGTAAGAAATATTCTATTAATGCAAGGAATAATAAAAAACATCCTCCTCTAATTCTCGAGAGGGTTCGAATTTAAAACTCGAATTGATATTTTGTCATTTTTTTCTATATACTTCTTGAAACAGACTAATTGGAAATTAAGTTCTAATGAATTCATTCAACAGAACTTAAAAAATAAGGAGGAACTATGTTTCAATTATATAAAGATAAAGCAGGTAAACACCGTTTTCGTTTAAAAGCAAAAAATGGAGAAAATATTATTTCATCTCAAGCTTATGCATCACGAGCAACATGCATGAAAGGCATTAAATCTGTTGCAAAGCATTCTGCTGACAATTCAAACTTTAAGTCGAAAGAGAATAAAGCAGGCAAATGGAATTTTAATTTAGTTGCTGCTAATAACAGAGTTATTGCAACCTCTCAAAGTTATGCAGATAAATCTTCTATGAATAAAGGAATTAAGAGTGTTATGACTAATGCTCCAAAAATGAACATTTCATAATTTTGGTGTAGCGCCTATCGATGAAGCTTGCAACTAATTTTCCTAAAGCCAGCGAATTTATATCAAGTCTACATTGGTGGGCTTTTTTATTGGCTAAGTATTTTTAAAGAAAATGTTTCTAGTTTTTGGAATATTTGATCTCTTAGCATGCGCCTTAAATTTAATATTTTTTCTTTATTAGACAACTTAGGCATTGATATATAGTCACTGAAAGTTGAATTAAAGTTCAATCTTTTTATAAATCCCATATCTTCATATTGATACAGCATTTTTAAATGGTCTTTATCTTTTTTTACTCTCATTGGAGCAATTGTATAAACATAGAAACCGCTTGAAATAGATTCTGCAATCATGCTTGAGCTATCTTCAGTTACAAATACCTCATCAACTAGTTCAAATATATTCAGAAGATTTATTCTGCCTAAGCCAGAATGAAACCAAATAGATTTGTCATCTAAATAATCTTTTAGATTATCTTTTATTAATAGTTCATGTGAATTTTTGGTTCTTCTCGAAGTAACAATTACTGGACTTTTGCCTGAATATTTAGCGTATTTTATTATCTGTTTGCATAGCTCAATAAAATCCTCCTTTTTATATTTATATCCAGATCCATTCCCACCAATTAAAAATAAAACTTTATTTTTGTTCTTAGCATGGTTTAACGGGTTGAATCTATTTGGAGGTAATATTGTATGAATGCTATTGGAGTTTTTTTTAATTTTACCTCCTAAAACTATAGTTGCTTCAAAGTATTCATTTGAAATGCCCCGCAAGGAACCATTGTGAATATTTTTTATATTGAATTTTTTTGCAATAGCAGCATTGAATACAGAAAGTTTTCCACCAGTTGAAATAAGCAGGTCATATTCAGATGGGTCGATTTTATTAAAAAAACTTAAAATTATTTTTATATTTGTATTGGTTAAGTTTTTTGAAAGGAGTTTAATATAAGTATATTGAAGACCTCGAAGGAAGGTAAATTTTAATTTAACTTCAACAACTTTGTAAGAAGGTAAAGTAGTTTCCTGAAGTATTGCAGCAATACCAATTGATTGATTGTAATGTCCATCTAGACCATCACTCAGAATTAAAGTTTTCATGAAAACAAACTAGCAAACGCAATGTTTGTTTTGATGAAATTTATGCAACCTTTTTCAACTTTATTGTTTCATAAATATAACTTTATTTACAAAAAATTGGGTCTTCCTAGATTTTACACAAAAATTTAATAAGGAATCCCTTGCCTAAAAGGATGAAAGTGAATAGCAACTAATTCTCCTACGGGATGCCAATTTCACCTGAAACCCCTTTAAATATGGGCTTTTAGGGCATCAAAAAAAACTAATGTAGCCATCATGTAGCCATGAAGAGGAATTTGTAGTTATGTATATTTTATTTAAGTAATAAATTTAATTTTCAAAAATTTTCCATAAGCGCCATCAAACTGTTGAAAATTTTTCATTTAATTTACAAATGAAAAAAATTGAAGTTAAAGCAATTTTCCTTTCAGATATCCATCTAGGATCCAAAGGCTGTCAAGCTGACCTATTACTTAATTTCCTTAAGCAATATAAGCCAAAAAAAATTTTTTTAGTTGGCGATATTATCGATTGTTGGAGACTCAAATCAAAACTATTTTGGCCGCAATCTCATTCCGATGTACTAAGAAAATTCCTCTCTTTTTCTAAAAACGGCACCAAAGTTCATTTTGTTACAGGGAATCATGATGATTTTCTAAGACAATATCAGCCATTATCGCTTGGCAATATTGAACTTGACGAAAGATTCTCATATGCCAGTAATGGTAAAAAATATCTTGTCATCCATGGAGATCAATTTGATATAATAACAAGGTATGGGAGATATATTTCTGTGTTCGGAGACAGATTATACTCAGCACTTTTAATCATCAATAGATACTTTAATCGAATTAGATACAAACTTGGTTATGACTATTGGTCGCTTTCCAATTATCTTAAGCAGAGAGTAAAAAAAGCAGTAAATTTTATTTCCGAGTTTGAACATAATGTTGCAGCAGAATGCAAAAAGAATGGATTTGATGGAGTAATTTGTGGTCATATACACAAAGTAGCAATTTCTGAAGTTAACCAAATTCAATATATGAACTGCGGTGATTGGGTAGAATCTTGTACGGGGATTATTGAACATCTCAATGGCGAATTCGAAATTATAGATTTTAGTAATGTAGCGAATTCCAATTTTTTAGAACCGATAATAAGTAAAGCTTCTTAATGAAGGTTCTGTTAATCACAGACGCATGGTTTCCTCAAGTCAATGGTGTTGTAACCACTTACTCAAACATTATTTCAGAACTAAGCAAGCGCAATATTGAGGTTGAAGTACTTCATCCAGGAAAATTTTTTT
>ERZ802827.783-NODE-783-length-16582-cov-19.9129_pt1 | contig 16582 bp, 10 predicted proteins | sample MGYA00345652_ERZ802827 | MGnify/ENA primary metagenome ERZ802827 (study PRJEB30503, sample SAMEA104212372) | marine metagenome | biome: Westerlies Biome; feature: [SRF] surface water layer (ENVO:00010504) within the epipelagic zone...; material: water... | reverse complement strand
GAGTGGGCGAATCCCAATCGGGTGATGTCAGTTACGGCTTGCCGCCACGGGCCGACTTGTCTAGGTTCGCGGCTTTGTAACTCGAAATTCATGAGGATCTGATGTCGGCGAAGCTGAATGTACTGACCGTTGGTAATGCCATCGTTGATATTTTCGCCCGTTGTGACGATGCCTTTCTTGATCATCAGGGCATCGGCAAGAGCATGATGAATCTTGTTGATGCAGACCGCTCGGCGACGCTATATGCCGCGCTGGATGCGCCGCAGGAAATATCTGGCGGGTCCGCTGCAAATACAGCGGTGGGCATTGTGGCACTTGGCGGGTCTGCCGGTTTTACCGGCCGCGTGCATGATGATACGCTTGGCCACAGTTTTATTACCGATATTCGCGCCGCGGGCGTGCATTTTGGAGCCAGGCCGCAGGTGGATGGTGCGCCAACTGCATCATCTATCATTCTTGTAACGCCCGATGCCTCGCGTTCAATGAACACCTATCTGGGGGCGTGCATCGAGTTCCAGCCAGATGATATCAACGAGCAGGATGTTGCTGCTGCCGATATCATCTATCTTGAGGGTTATCTGTTCGATGCGCCGGCCGGCCCGGACATTTTTCAGCGCGCCGCCACTTTGGCAGAGCGCCATGACACGCGCATTTCCCTGTCGCTGTCAGACCCGTGGTGTGCCGAACGGCACCGCGATGCCCTGTCCACATTCTGCCGTGACCATGTTGATATTCTGTTTGCAAACGAGGAAGAGGCCACCAGCCTGTGTCAGCTGGATGGCAATGCAGCGCGCGATGCGCTGTGTGCCGATATCGCTGAAGTGGTGATCACGCGCGGTGCGGAGGGTGCGTTTGTTGCGCGCGGCGATGACCGGCACGAGGTTGACGCGATGCCGCTGGGTGCGGTGACGGATACAACCGGCGCCGGTGATCTGTTTGCCGCCGGTTACCTGTTCGGGCGCACCAACGGGTATGGTGTGCGCGAGTCAGGCGTTATCGCCAGCATTGCCGCTGGTGAAGTGATTTCACATATTGGGGCCCGCCCGGACCAGAATCTGGCCGCCCTCGCAGACGCAGGCCTTGTCGGCTAGGACCTGATCGATCGGGCCCGGTCAGCGAAGTGCCTCATAAGCCGCAAGTGCCGCCGCCTGCACAAGATCGGTGACCGATGCGCCCATCTGGACAATCTGGAACGGTCTTTCAGCCCCAAGCATGATCGGCCCGATGACCGAGCCTTCAGTCAGGTTCTGGATCAGTTCAAACGAGATGTTTGCCGAATGCAGCCCCGGCATCACCAGAATGTTGGCCGGGCCTGACAGGCGGCAGAACGGATAGCGCTGCTTCATCAGTTCATAATCAAGCGCCACATCGGCTGACATTTCGCCGTCATATTCGAAATCAGGTGCCCGCTGGTCAAGAATCTCGATGGCTTTGCGCGCCTCTTCGGCAATATCGGAGCCCGGGCTGCCAAAATTGGTGAAGGACAGGATGGCAACACGCGGGGTGTGGCCCATCTGTTTCGCCTTGTCGGCAATGGCCTCGGCAATATCGGCAATCTGCGCGCCGTTCGGGCGTTCATGCACCGACACATCACCAATAAAGACAGTCCGCCCGCGCGATACGATCATTGATGTGGCAACAAAGGCCTTGCCGGACTTTGGCGAAATGGCGCGGGTGACATGATCAAAGCTTGGCTTGAAGGACCGCGTGACGCCAGTAACCAGCGCGTCGGCATGCCCCATCAGCACCATACAGCCGCCAAATACATTCCGGTCGAGATTGACCATGCGCTGGCAGTCCCGTCGCAGCGCACCCTTGCGTTGCAGGCGCTCATACAGAAAATCGATATAGGTCTCGTTATGATCCGAAATCTTGGCGTTGGTGATCGGCAGATCCTCTGCCCCTTCAAGGCCAAGGCGTTCAATCGTTTCGCGAATGCGGTGTTCGCGCCCGACAAGGATCGGATCGCCATAGCCGGCATTGCGAAAGGACAGCGCCGCGCGAATGACTTTCTCTTCCTCACCTTCGGCAAAGACAACGCGTTTTTTCTGCGCGCTGATCCGGTCAAAGATGCCCTGCAGCGTCGAGGCTGTCGGATCAAGACGGGCTGACAGATCGCGCTGATAGCGGGCGATATCCTCAATCGGCTTTCGGGCAACGCCGCTTTTCATGGCGGCCTCGGCAACGGCGGATGACACAGCAGAAATCAGGCGCGGGTCAAAGGGTGCCGGGATGATGTAATCCTCACCATACTGCAACGCTTCGCCGCCATAGGCGTCAGCCACAGCATCGGGCACATCCTCACGCGCCAGCATTGCGATAGCCTCGGCCGCGGCGATCTTCATCTCTTCATTGATCTTGCTGGCCCTGACATCGAGCGCACCGCGGAAGATATAGGGAAAGCCCAGAACATTATTGACCTGGTTCGGGTAATCGGACCTGCCGGTCGCGATAATCGCATCGGGACGTACGGATTTTGCCTCTTCCGGCATGATTTCTGGCACCGGGTTTGCCATCGCGAAAATGATTGGCCGGTCAGCCATTGACTGCACCATCTCCGCGCTCAGCGCGCCGGCAACCGATAGCCCCAGAAAGACATCGGCACCTTTCATGGCATCTTCCAGCGTGCGCGCATCGGTGCGGACAGCATGCGCGGATTTCCACTGGTTCATCGATGCCTCGCGGCCTTCATGAATCACCCCGGACCGGTCGACAAGGATCACATTCTCGTGAGGTACGCCCATGGACTTGATCAGCTCGACACAGGCGATCGATGCCGCGCCCGCGCCGTTCGAGACGACTTTGACATCCCTGAAGCTGCGGCCGGTCAGATGCAGGGCGTTGATCAGGCCGGCGGCAGCGATGATTGCCGTTCCGTGCTGATCATCGTGAAACACCGGAATATCCAGCTTTTCACGAAGCTGCTGTTCAATGATGAAACATTCCGGTGACTTGATATCTTCAAGATTGATGCCGCCGAATGTGGGCGCGAGAAGCGCCACCGTATCGACAAACCGGTCGGTGTCATTGGTATCAACTTCCAGGTCCAGCCCGTCGATATCGGCAAACTTCTTGAACAGGACGGCCTTGCCTTCCATCACCGGCTTTGAGGCGGCAGCGCCAATATCGCCAAGCCCCAGAACGGCGGTGCCGTTGGAGATCACGGCGATCAGGTTGCCCTTTGCCGTATAGTCATAGGCGGCGTCAGGGTCTTTTTCGATGGCAAGGCACGGGGCCGCCACGCCGGGTGAATAGGCCAGCGACAGATCATGCTGGCTTAACAGGGGTTTGGTTGCTGTGATTTCAAGCTTGCCGGGGCGGCCTGACGCGTGGAAGGCCAATGCCTCCTGATCAAGCTTGTTTTTTTTGCTGCTCATGACACCGTTGTTTTCTTTATATGTTGTATGGCGGCTGTTCATCCGGCGTTGGTCTAGGCTGCCGGATTTAGATACCATCTCGATTCGGACTTGCTATCATGCCTGCCAAACGTAAAAGGACCGACATGACGCAGTCATTATCAACACCAGCGCGCGCAAAAGTAAAGTCGCTGACGCCGATGATCGCCCAGTATATGAGCGTCAAGTCTGCGCACCCTGACAGCCTGCTTTTCTATCGGATGGGTGACTTTTACGAGATGTTTTTCGAGGATGCAGAAATCGGCGCCTCGGTTCTGGGCATTACGCTGACCAAACGCGGCAAATCTGACGGCGATGATATCCCGATGTGCGGGGTGCCGGTACATTCGGTCGACGGCTATCTGGCGCGGTTGATCGGGGCTGGCCACCGGGTGGCCATTTGCGAGCAGGTCGAAGATCCGGCTGAGCAGAAAAAGCGCGGCGGCAAGGGGCCACTTCGCCGCGAGGTGATTCGCATTCTGACCCCCGGCACACTGACCGAAGATGATCTGCTGGTGCCGCGGGCCTATAATTACCTGGCGGCGATGGGCCGGTCGGGCGACAGGATGGCGGTGGCATGGGCGGATATCTCGACCGGCGACTTTGCAGTTCAGGAGGTTGACGAGGATCGGTTCGAGGGCTTGTTATCGATGCTGAACCCGGCCGAACTGGTGTTCCCGGCCGGCATGGATGTGCCCGATGCGGTTGCGCAGTTGGGCATATGTTGCACTGAACAGGCGCCATCGCTGTTTGATTCCACTGCCGGCAACCGGGCGCTCTGCGACTATTTTGGGACCAGCAGTCTTGACGGATTCGGGCAATTCTCGCGCGCCATGACAAGCGCGGCAGGCGCGTTGCTGGCCTATATGGACCTGACACAAAAAGGCAATCTGCCACGGCTGCGCCCGCTGCAGCCAGTCGTTGAAACCGGATATATGGAGATTGATCCGGCGACCCGAAGATCGCTGGAAATCACCCGCACCTTGTCAGGTGAGCGCAAAGGCAGCCTGCTGTTTGCCATCGACCATACGGTGACTGCTGCTGGTGCGCGCCTGCTGGCCCAGCGGATTGCCGCGCCACTTGCCGAATCCGCGGTGATCAACCGGCGGCTTGATCTGGTGTCCTGGTTTGCCGCGGCGGGTGATCTGTGTGATCAGCTGCGGGTCAGTATGAAATCCATTCCCGATATCGATCGGGCGCTGTCCCGCCTGTCGCTGGGGCATGGCGGGCCGCGCGATCTTGATGCGCTGGCGCGCGGTATGCTGGCCGGGGCTGAACTGGTGGCCGATGCCGGACAGGCGCAATCCGGACAGGCGCAATCCGGACAGGCGCAATCCGCACTGGCCGCGCCCGAGGATTTGCCAGTGCTGTATGATGCGATAATGACGGCTGCCCCTGTGGCCGATGATCTGGCCCCGGCGCTGGGCGATGATCTGCCATTGCTGGCGCGTGACGGCGGGTTTATCCGGCAGGGCTATGACAGCGCGCTGGACGAGCTGCGCACCCTGCGCGATGAAAGCCGCCGGCTGATTGCAGCCCTGCAGCAGGATTATTGCACCTCGACTGGCATTGCATCGCTGAAGGTGAAGCACAACAACGTGCTTGGCTATCATGTCGACGTGCGCAGCACGCATGCTGACAAGCTGATGCAGGATGACCGGTTCATCCATCGCCAGACGACGGCGCAGGCGGTGCGTTTCACCACAACCGCCCTTGCCGAGCTGGAGCGCGATCTGTCTTCGGCGGCTGACCGGGCACTGGCACGCGAGACAGACATTTTCAACAGGCTGCGGGAGATCGCGCTGGCATCGGCCGAAAAGCTCGGCCATGCAGCGGCGGCGCTGGCGCGTCTTGATGTGGCCACCGCATCAGCGGTGATTGCGACCAGCCGCAATTATTGCCGGCCAGAGGTCAGCGATGACATTCTGTTTCATATTGAGGGGGGGCGCCACGCGGTTGTCGAATCGATGCTGGCACCCGGTGACAGCTTTATCCCGAATGATTGCCAGCTGGGTGATGCCGGCGATCTATGGTTGATTACCGGACCCAATATGGCCGGCAAATCGACATTCTTGCGGCAGAACGCCCATATCGCCATTCTGGCGCAGGCAGGCATGTTCGTGCCGGCAACAGCGGCGCGGATCGGGGTGATTGACCGGCTGTTCAGCCGGGTGGGTGCAGCCGATGATCTGGCGCGCGGCCGGTCGACCTTTATGGTTGAGATGGTGGAAACCGCTGCCATTCTGAACCGTGCCACACAACGCTCATTTGTCATTCTCGACGAGATTGGCCGCGGCACGGCGACCTATGACGGGCTGTCGATTGCCTGGGCATCGCTGGAGCATCTTCATGAGCGCAACAGCTGCCGGACATTATTCGCAACGCATTATCACGAACTGACAAATCTGCGAAACAGCCTCGACAGGCTGTCCTGTCATTCGATGAAGGTGCGTGAATGGCAGGGCGAGATCATCTTTCTGCACCAGGTGATTGACGGGGCTGCCGACCGGTCATACGGGGTTCATGTGGCGCGCCTTGCCGGCCTGCCCGCAGCGGTGATCAGCCGGGCGCAGGCGCTGCTTGCCGAGATGGAGGCTGGCGGCCATGGTGTGATCGATGCTGGCAAGCTGGCAGTTGACTTGCCGTTATTTGAACATGATTTTTCGGCAGATACAGCTATGGTTGCACAGGCAACGGCACAGGCAACGGCACAGGTCGCGGCAGAGGACGCGCTGCGGGCGCGCCTGGCCGCTGCCAACCCTGACTTGATGGCACCGCGTGAGGCGCTGGATCTTGTCTATGAACTTCGCGAGCTGCTGGCTGGTGAAGCGAAAAAGCAATGACAGGAACGAGGTGCTGATGCCAGCCCAGATGCAGGACAAGCAGACAACACGCTTCGCCTGGCGGCGATGGATTGACCCGCTGCGCGCTGCCATTGAATCGGATGATGCGCCGCTGGATATTGCCGCGTTCGAGGCTGACCTTGCGGCGCTTGACGGCAGTGGTGACGCCGCTTTCGCGCGTCAGTTACTGGCCGTCGCAAAGCCGGTTCACAAGGCGATGCGCGATGATCTGCTGGCCGGCCTTGCACAGTCAGGCGACGGCGCTGTCTATGTTGGCCGGCATTCATGGGGCATGGACCTGTTGATCGGCGCGGCCATGAAGGCGCTGTGTGCGCGGCATGCTGCAGATGATGTGGCGCTGGTGGCTGTCGGTGGATACGGGCGCGGTGAGCTGGCCCCCAATTCTGATATTGATCTCTTGTTTCTGACCGAAAAGGACATCGCCAAGGGGGCGGACCTTGTTGTCGAACAGATGTTGTATCTGCTGTGGGATCTGGGACTGAAGGTGGGGCATGCCAAACGTACTGTGACCAATACGATGCGGTCCGCGCGTGAGGATCATACCATTCTGACAAGCCTGCTGGAGACCCGGTTCATTGCTGGCAACAAACGGTTGTCGGACAATCTAGATCGTGCGTTCCGCCGGCAGGTCGGGCGCATGAAGCCGGCTGATTTTGCCGAGGTGAAGCTGGCCGAACGCGATCTGAGGCATGCGCGGAACGGCAATACGCGATATGTTGTCGAGCCCAATATAAAGGAGGGCAAGGGCGGGTTGCGCGATTTGCATACCCTGTTCTGGATTGCAAAATTCGCCTATCGGGCAAACAGTATCATCGACATTGTCGAACAGGGGGTGTTGCGCGAAAGCGAGGCCCGCCGGTTTGCCGCGGCACAGCGCTTTTTATGGACTGTCCGCTGTCATATCCATCTGCGGTCCGGGCGACCGGACGAACGCCTTGACTTCGAGGCGCAGATGGCGATTGCACCCTTGATGGGGTTTGCTGACCGATCTGGCATGCAGGCGGTTGAGCGGTTCATGAAACGCTATTATCTGGCAGCACGCGATGTGGGTAATCTGACACGCATCATGTGTGCGGCGATGGAAATGGATTTTCGTCAGCGGCGGACAAGATGGCGTGAGGAATTCGGGTCCGGGCAGCAATTCGGGCCTTTTACCATTCGTGCCGGCCGGATCAATCTGGACCCGTTACTGATGTTTCGCGAAGACCCGCTTCGCATGCTGACCCTGTTCGAGCTGGCGCTGGAACAGAATGCTGACATTCATCCGCACGCGCTGCAACGTCTGACCCGTGGTCTGCCTGCCCTGGGCAATGCGACGCGCACCAACCCGCAGGCGTCAGAGAAATTCATCAACATCCTGACCTCGAAACGGAATCCGGAACGCGTGTTGCGTCTGATGAATGAAAGCGGGGTGTTGGGCCGGTATATGCCGGATTTCGGGCGGATTGTGGCGATGATGCAATTCGATATGTATCACAGCTATACGGTTGATGAGCATACGATCCAGGTGATCGGCATCCTGCATGATATTGAATCCGGCAAACTGGCAGAGACAGCGCCCGTGGCCACCGAGGTAATGCCGGAAATTGAATCGCGGCGGGCACTGTTCGTGGCAGCCCTGCTTCATGACATGGCCAAGGGGCGCGGCGGCGATCATTCGATCCTTGGCGCCGAACTGGCGCTTGAGATGTGTCCGCGTCTGGGACTGTCGCCCGAGGAAACCGAGACGGTGAGCTGGCTGGTGCGCCATCACCTGTTGATGAGCAAGACAGCATTTCGCTATGATCTGAATGATCCGAAAACGATTGAGGATTTTGCCACGATCGTGCAGTCGCCAGAACGTCTGAAGCTGTTGCTGGTGCTGACCGTGGCTGATATTCGCGGGGTTGGGCCGACAGTGTGGAATGGCTGGAAGGCGGCCCTGATGCGCGATCTGTATTTCCAGGCCGATGCGGTGTTGCGCGGGGCCGATGCCGGGGTAATCGCGCTGCGATCATCGGCGGATGCCCAGCAGGCAGCCTTCACCGGCCTCACCGGCTGGACAGCGGCAGAATTTTCCGCCTATACGGCCAATCTGCCGCGTCCCTACTGGACGGGGTTTGATACCGATGTTCACATTCGCCATGCTGAAATGGCCCGCCGGTTTCGGCAGCTGGATGAACCGCTGCTGATTGATTTCCGGCAGGACCCGGCGCGCAAGGTCACTGAACTGACCGTCTTTTCGATTGATGATGCAGGGCTGTTTTCGCGCATTGCAGGGGCGGTGGCAGGACTGGGCATCAATATCGCCGGCGCACGGATCACCACCTGTCTGGATGGCTCGGTGCTTGATGTCTTCATGCTGCAGACAAGCGACAACCAGATCATCGCTGATGAGGCATTGCTCGACCGGCTTGGTGCCAGCATTGCCAGTGCGGCCAACAGCACATCGCGCCCGCAGGCGGCCCTTCGCGAGCGCTGGCAGAGCCTGCCCGAACGCGTGCGGCATATGCCGGTGCCATCGCGCGTCATGCTGTCCAACAAGATCAGTTCAACGCATACGGTTGTCGAGGTGAATGGACGTGACTTTCCCGGTCTGCTGTTCCGCATCACCAAGGCGCTGGCCGAACTTGGTCTGCAAATTCAGACAGCCACCGTATCGACCTATGGTGAACGTGTGGTCGACGTATTCTATGTGAAGGATCTGTTCGGGCTGCAGGTGCATAATGAAGCGCGTCTTGATGTGATCCGCACCCGTCTGCTGCAGGTGTTCGATCATGTGAGCGAGGCGGCGGAATGAAGCCCATGTCGCTTGCGGCCGCATTTCGCCGGATCAGTGGTCTGACCGGTCTCAGCCGCATTCTGGGATTTCTGCGCGATATTGCCTTCGCGGCTTTCCTCGGCGCGGGGCCGGCGGCAGATGCCTTTCTGGTGGCGCTGAAGCTGCCCAACATGTTTCGCCGACTGACAGCAGAAGGCGCGCTGGCCAACGCTTTTGTTCCAAGCTTTGCGGAAGTGCGGGACGCTGACGGGTCTGGCCCGGCGATGCGACTGGCTGGCGAGGTGCAGACAACATTGCTGCTGGTGCTGACAGGGCTGGTGGTGACCGGCGAGATCATGATGCCATCGGTGATCGCCCTGCTGGCCCCGGGATTCGTCGAAACGCCGGACCGGCTTGATGCGGCGGTGCGCCTTGCGCGGGTAACATTTCCATATTTGCCGATGATTTCGCTGGTCGCGTTCTGGGCGGCACTGGCAAATGCCCATGACAGGTTCTCGGCGGCCGCGTTGATGCCGGTCATCTTCAATATCTGCCTGATTGCCGGTGCCGTTCTGATACCGGTCTACGGGTCTGCATCTGCTGAACAGCTTGTGGCTGGCGCACCGATGGGTGAGAGGGCGATGCCGCTGGCACTGGGGCTGCTGGTGGCAGGTGTCCTGCAGCTTGTCTTTATGGGCGCGGTGCTGATCAGGGCCGGTATCATGCCGGCATGGTATCTGCCGCAGCTGGCCCCGGCGGCCCGGCGGATGTGGCGCCGGTTTGTGACGGCATCTGCCGGGGCGGTGGCGATGCAGATCAACCTGATTGTCGATCTGGTTCTGGCCTCGCTGATCGGTGTTGGTGCCATTTCCTGGCTGTATTATGCCGACCGTATTGTGCAGCTGCCGCTGGGGGTCATCGGAATCGCCCTTGGCACGGCATTGTTGCCGCGTCTTTCGGCGCAGTTTCGCGCAGACGATCTTGCGCCGGTGCGCCAGACACTTGCCGATGCCATGACATTCGCCAGTTTCTTTGTTCTGCCGGCAAGTGTTGCGCTGGTGATGATCGGGCCTGATATCATCACCGGTCTGTTTCGGTATGGTGCCTTTTCAATGGCTGATGCACAGGCCAGCGGCGTTGCCCTTGCCGCCTATGCGATCGGTCTGCCCGGTCACTTTCTGGTGAAAATTCTGCAGCCGGCATTCTATGCTGATCACCGACCCGGTCTGGTGCTGGGGGTGTCGGTTGCGATGGTGGCAACAAACATCATCCTGTCGCTGTCCCTGATGCCGCATTTCGGGCATGTAGGGCTGGCGCTGGCCACCTCGATATCGGGTCTTCTGGCAGCGGTGGCGCTGATGGCGGCGGCATTGCGCGCGGGATATGTCGGGGCCTTGCCGGGTGCGATATTGGTGCGAATCCTTGCGTGCTGCGGGATGATGGCAGCGGCACTGGCCGGTATTGATCTTGTCATGCCAATGGTTTCTGGTGTGCTGCGGATGGCAGTGCTGGTAGGCGGCGGCGGTGCAGCGTTTCTGATCACCGCCTTTGTGTTGCGTGCCGTGCCCCGCCAGCTGATACGCGGATGACGCATGGTCGAGAGACTTGGGCGGGGACTTGACCCTGCCGCCACCACGGACCATAACCGCGTGTCATTTTGTGCCTCTATTTTGCTTAACGGATGCAGGAACATCGATTCATGACTTCTTCACCCACATCTTCTGGCAATACATCTTCTGGCAACACACGTGGCCGCATTTTTTCCGGTGTGCAGCCAACGGGCAATCTGCATCTTGGCAATTATCTGGGGGCCATCCGCAACTGGGTGGCATTACAGGACAGTTTTGAATCGATCTATTGCGTTGTGGATCTGCACGCCATTACCGTGGCGCAGGACCCGGCCCAGCTGCGCCAGAGCACGCGTGAGGTGGCTGCCAGCCTGATCGCTGCCGGTATTTCGCCGGAACGCGCCATTATCTTCAACCAGTCACAAGTTCCGCAGCATTCACAGCTGGCCTGGATTTTCAGCTGCGTTGCGCGGCTTGGATGGTTGAACCGTATGACCCAGTTCAAGGAAAAAGCCGGAAAGAACAGGGAGAATGCGCGCGTCGGGCTGTATTCCTACCCGATCCTGATGGCCGCGGACATTCTGGCTTACCGCGCGACGCATGTGCCGGTTGGCGAGGACCAGAAACAGCATCTCGAGCTGACGCGCGATATCGCCCAGTCATTCAATCAGGCTTATGATGTCGAGTTTTTCCCGCTGCCGGAGCCGCAAATTCTGGGGTCGGCGACACGTGTGATGAGCCTGCGTGACGGGGCTTCGAAGATGAGCAAGTCCGATATGTCGGACAATTCAAGGATCAATCTGACCGATGATCGTGACCAGATCGCGCAGAAGATTCGTAAAGCGAAGACCGATCCGGATGCGTTGCCGTCTGAAGAAGCTGGCCTTGAGGGACGGCCCGAAGCGCAGAACCTGGTCGGCATCTATGCCGCCCTTGCCGGAAGCAGCGTCGGGGCGGTTCTGGCCGAATTCGGTGGCAAGGGGTTTGGCGACTTCAAGCCCGCGCTCGCCGATCTGTCGGTCGAGGTTCTGTCACCAATTGGCGATAACATGCGTTCGCTTCTGGAAAATGTCGATCACATCGACCATATCCTCGATGGCGGGGCGGCCCGCGCCGAGGCCATTGCGGCACCGATCATCGACGAAGTAAACGAAATCGTCGGGTTTCTGGGCAGGAAAAGCTGACCAGAGATGTGGACATAATTTTACCGCGATTGTGGGGTTCAATTGTGTTATTGTCAGTTGGTGAAAATTACCTGTCACGCCGTGATGCCGACAGACATGGGTCAAAGCAGGCGTCAGGTCAACGTTGCCAGAAGCCACACGCAGCCGGGCCACGCGCACAATGATTAACGGGTGCGCGCAGTGTCTGCGCCAACCAGTGACACACGATAAAGGAAGCTGATTGATGTTTATCCAGACACAAGACACTCCGAATCCTGCCACGCTGAAATTCATTCCGGGCGTGCCTGTCATGACATCGGGGACAGCAGATTATCCGGCAGCCGAAAGCGCGGCCAACGCGCCGCTGGCACGCCGCCTGTTCCAGGTTGATGGCGTCAAGGGCGTGTTTCTGGGCAGTGATTTCGTGGCTGTTACCAAGGATGAGGCGCTTGACTGGTTCGCGCTGAAGCCATCGATCCTTGCCGGCATTATGGAGCATTATGCGTCAGGCCTGCCTGTTGTTGAAAATGCACCATCTACGGATGAGGCGGACAGCGATGATGAGAGCGATATCGTGCGCCAGATCAAACAGCTTCTGGATACGCGTGTGCGCCCGGCTGTTGCTATGGATGGCGGCGATATTGTGTTTGAAGGATTTGATGACGGTGTTGTCACGCTGCAGATGCGCGGTGCCTGTCAGGGATGCCCCAGTTCGACCGCGACGCTGAAGATGGGCATTGAAAACATGCTTCGTCACTATATTCCCGACGTCCGCGAAGTCAGGGCTGCCGAATTCTAGACCTGCCTGTTTTTGACCGATTCACTAGATGTGGATGAGTTGTGTCTCTTCCTTCCGGATTTGTGCTGAAAGACAGTCACCTGATCAGAGGTGTTGCCGCGCTGGTGGTTATCAGCGTGCTGGTGCCTGGCATTTTCGGTGTCGGTCCGCCGCAATATTTTGGCGATGATGATACAAGGCTGGCAGCCCTCCAACAGCCTGATGAGGCCCCGCCAACGCCAACGCCAACGCCCGACATGCCAGCACCTGACATGCCAGCTGCAGAGATCAAGACTGCGCAGACCGATGGTGCCGCCAAGCTGGAAGAACCGGCCGTCCCGGCCCGCGTGCCGCCAGCTGATGCAGCGCCAGGTGACATTTCAGCGAAAGATAGTGTAACGAAAGATTCGGGCACGGCTGACGAGACATCGCCAGAGACATCACAAGTGCCCTCACAAACGGAGATCGCATCGGCCAACCCAACGCCGGAAACAGAACAACCGCCGGCAACCGACCCGGCAGAAGCAGTTTCCCAAACGGCTGGTGAAGCTGAAAAGGACGAGGACAAGACAACGCAGCCGGCGCCGCTGGCAACAGCGGCACAGACACAGGCAGAAACACGGTCAGCAACAGGGGCAATCACGCGCGCCGAAATTCAGCAGACGATTGCCAGCCTGAAACCCGGCGCACCGGTGGCAGCCGAAGAGCCGGCTGTGCGGGCCACCAAAAAGGGAACCGACCGCGATACTGTCGAGGTGGCAAGCCTGCAGCGAACAGCCAAATTGCCGCCCCCGAGCGACCCGCTGAAGCCGTTTATTGTCGCGCGGACCTTTCACAAACGCATTGCCGAATCGCATCTGGAATTGCCGGTAAAAAAGCAGAAGGACGCCTTTATCGGCATGCTGCTGCCACTGGTTCTGGCGGCGAATGATGAAATTGCCCAGCGCCGCCAGGCGATCATGCGGGCTGCCGGCAACAATGACACAACATCGCTGGAAAAATGGGCGCGCCTCTACCGCATTAATATCAGTGATCGATCACTGGACTGGGTTGAGGATGAATTGCTGCGCCGCGCCGATGCCATTCCGGTATCACTGGCACTGGCGCAAGGGGCTATTGAATCAGGCTGGGGCACATCGCGCTTTGCGCTGCAGGGCAATGCGCTGTTCGGCCAGTGGGCATGGGACCAGAGCGCCGGGCTGAAACCGATCGAGGCATCAAACTCGCGCGCTGTGGTACGCAGTTTCCCAAATCTGTTCGGGTCGGTGCGCGCCTATATGCACAATCTGAACACGCATGCGCAATATGCCCGCTTCCGCGAGCGGCGCGACCTTCTGCGCGGGCGCAAGCGCAATGACCTTGGTATGCAATTGTCGGTGTTTCTGGATGGTTATGCCGAAATTGGCATGGCCTATGTCGACAAGATCCAGACGATCATCCGGATCAATGATCTGGGCCGGTATGAGGCGGCCCGCCTGCAATAGGTCTTTCAGCAACTGACGATCCGGCACTCAGTGCTGTGATGCGACAGGGCGAAACCCGCGCGATCAATCGCCTATTCAGGCAGGAACTGGCGTCCGAACCAGCGCCACCGCCCTTCAGGCCCCGGCATGGTGCAGTTGACCTTGGCGCGCGGGCCTGACAGTGGTCCGGGCATCCTGATTTCGGCACGTTTGCCGAGAATCGCCACATCAAGCTTGCCATAATTGCTGTTGAAGCAGCGCAGCTGGCGTTCCTGGTCCATGTCAGCAGACAGGGTGAAGCCGTAGGCCGGCGGGTTATCGGTCAGGACCACATCTTCGGGCACGATCTGATCGACCTTCAGCGGCAGCCCGTTAATGGCCAGCTCCAGCCGGTCGCGGCTGCCATATTGTTCATTCATCGCAAAGCGCGGCAGTTCAAAAAAGCCGTCATAGCCATGCGCAATGCCTGAATGCTGGCCGAACGCGGCGATAAAGCCTGCATCCCTGACCGCATCGATTACAGACAGGCTGTATTCGCCGTAGGGATAGGCAAACAGATCAGGCCGCATGCCAAGCTCGGCGATGAAGCGGCTGTTCGATACTTCCAGCTCATCCCGGTTCTGGTCGGCAGACAGGCGGTGCATATGCGGATGCGTGCGGGTCTGGCTGCCAATGCCGAATCCGGCGGCCTGCAATTCGCGCAGCTGATCCCAGGACATGTAACCGCGAAGACCGCGGTCAACCGGCTGCGTTGCCACGAACACCGTCGCGGTGAAGCCATATGCCTGCAAGCGCGGGAAGGCCTCATCATAAACGGACAGATAGGCATCATCGATGGTGATACCGACAGTGCGGTCAGGAAGCGGTGTTCCCGATTGCAGGCGCGCCACAATGTCATCAAGCGGCAGGACGGTGTAATCGCCTTGCGCGAGAACCTGCAGATGATCTTCGAATTGTGTCAGGCGCACATTGGTGCTGGGGAAGCGGTCCTCACCAAACCGGTGATACATCAGAATGACCGCATGATCTGCCGCCACGGCCTGACCCACAAAGCCAAGCAGAAGGCCAAGCACCACCCCTGAAACAGTTAGCAATCTGGAGATCATATTCAACAACTCTATTTCTGAGGTAGATAGTTTCGGTAAGCCGTGGCAATCATAAAGCGAATTTCTGCAGTACGACAGATGATTCGCAAGTGATGTGTGGATTGCAGGTGAAAGCGGGATGAATTGCCGGGGTCAGTACAGCGTGCGCCTTGTGGTTTCTTTGTAGCAACATCATCCTGTTCGACAGTGACAGTGACAGTGACAGTGACGACCTGTCCGGCCCGCATGTGGCAGTGAAAGACGGAAAAACCGATGCCAGACACACTGGTCATTTTGGCCTTTGAAGCAAGCGCAGATCAGGCGACGGCAGCCGTGATCATGTCCGGCGGGCGCCGCGCGATGCATCATCATCAGGCCCGTCACGGCCATGCGGCGGTGATAACCGGTCTTGCCGAGGCGGCATTGCAGGACTGCGGACTGGAGGCGCGGGCAATTACGCATGTGGCGGCCGGGTGCGGACCAGGTTCGTTCACCGGCATTCGGGTCGCGCTATCCGCGGCAAAAGGATTTCAGCTGGCATGTGATGCACAGCCCGTTGGCCTGTCCTGCCTGCTGGTGGCGGCAGCCAACTGGCGCAATGCGCATGATGCCAACGGGCGCAATGTGCATGATGCCAACGGGCGCAATGTGCATGATGAAGACGGTCTGTTGGTGGCAAGTGCTGATACACGGCGCGGCAGTTACTTCTGCCAGGCGTTCGGGCCAGATAACGCGCCCATCGGGGCGATACTGGATATCGATCCGCAGGCAGTTGCAGCCGGCGAGACTGATCTGCCGGACGCTTGGCATGGCGCGCGGATCATTGGCCCCGGTGCAGCGCCACTTGCAGCGGTCTGCGGCGGCAGGCTGGTCGCCAATGATGATGCAGCGCCAGTTGACGCGATGCAGATTGCGCAGCTTGCCAGTATAATGATCGCTGACGAAGTAGCGTTGCCGCCCTTGCAACCGCTTTATGTGGTGCCGGCATTTCTTGGGCCGCCGCGCGGATAAGTCATGGCCATGCGGACAAAAGCCGACATCCTGCCTTTATCAGACATCCTGCCTTTATCACCGGTGCATCTTGCGGCGATCGCGGCGCTCGAGGCAGCGCTTTTTGAACATCCGACATCTGCTGCAATGCTGGCCAGGTTCCACGCCAACCCGGCTTGTGCAGGATTTGTGCTGATCAGAAAAGACCAGACGCCTTGCATACCATCTGACCAGATGTCAGATGCGGTTCCAGATGCGGAACTGGGCGACATTGCCGCCTATGTGCTGGCGCTGAATTCGGGGCTGTCTGCCGATCTTGTTACCATTGGTACAGCGCCGTCCTGCCAGCGCCGTGGATGTGGCCGTGCTGTGCTGGATTATCTTGTTGGCGCGCTGCGCGACAGGGGTGTGCAGGAGCTGATGCTGGAGGTGGCGCTCGACAATGTGGCGGCACGCCGCCTCTATACGGCTGCCGGCTTTACCACCGTTGCTGTGCGGCCGGGTTATTACCGGCGGGCTGGCGGGCCGGTAGATGC
>ERZ802827.780-NODE-780-length-16596-cov-8.49489_pt1 | contig 16596 bp, 16 predicted proteins | sample MGYA00345652_ERZ802827 | MGnify/ENA primary metagenome ERZ802827 (study PRJEB30503, sample SAMEA104212372) | marine metagenome | biome: Westerlies Biome; feature: [SRF] surface water layer (ENVO:00010504) within the epipelagic zone...; material: water... | reverse complement strand
ATATATTCAATTTAAATCTTTCACTGAGGGATCCTTTTATAATTCCAAAAATAAATTTTTAATTTATGTCACAACAAATAGAAGGCATTTAATGAAACGTGATATGATAGATAACGAAAGATCATCAGCTATTTCACAAGATGAAGGAATAGAGGAAAAATTATCCTTATCTGATCGTTTTGGATTATGGATTAGTTTTCATAACCTATCAAAAGAGGATTTTCTTTTAATCATTAAAAATTATTGTGAATATTACAATATTAGTTTTAACAATGAGATTGGGGAATTAGCTCTTAAATGGATATTTGCCAGAGGTAATAGAACCGGTAGATCTGCTTATCAATTTTTTAAAGAATATTGTTCAGAAAAAAAAATTAAGATTTAGAAATTTTAGTAATATTTCCCATATAAGGTATCAAAACTTTAGGTATCGTAATGCTTCCATCTTCGTTTTGATAATTTTCCATTATTGCAATTAAGGTCCTACCTACAGCTAAACCAGATCCATTTAATGTATGAACAAATTTATTTTTATCAGAAGTTTTATATCTAGCATTCATTCTTCTAGCCTGAAAAGAACGACAGTTACTGCAGGAAGATATTTCGCGGTATTTTCCTTCACCAGGTAACCATACTTCAATATCATAAGTCTTAACTGCAGAAAATCCCATATCACCAGATGAAAGTAACATCACTTGATAAGAGATTTCTAAATCATCTAAAATTGAAGTAGCACAATTTAACATTCTCTCTAATTCTTCCTCTGAGTCTTCCTCTTTGGTAATACTTACAAGTTCAACTTTAGAGAATTGGTGTTGTCGGATCATACCTCGAGTATCTCTTCCAGCCGCACCAGCTTCAGATCTATAACAAGGTGTCCAAGCTGTAAGTCGTTGAGGCAGATCTTTTTCTAAAAGAATTGTATCTAAAACTAAATTAGTTAAAGGAACTTCTGCTGTAGGAATTAACCAGTGATCTGTATTTGTTTTAAATAGATCTTCAGAAAATTTAGGTAGTTGACCAGTACCAAATACTGCTGCATCTCTAACCATGTTGGGAGGTATAATTTCATTGTATCCATAAGAATTAGTGTGTTTATCTAACATATAGTTAGCAATAGCCCTTTCCAATTTAGCTAATTGGCTTTTTAAATAAACAAATCTAGTTCCTGAAACTTTGCTAGCTTGTTCAAAATCTAACATTTTAAGATTTTCACCAAGTTCATAATGGGGTAATGGCTTAAATGAATAAGATGGAATATCTCCAACTTTCTTGATCAATTTATTGGAAGTTTCATCCTTCCCTATAGGTACATCTTCATGTGGTAAATTTGGTAATGAAGAAAGTATATCTTTTAGTTGAGTTTCTAAATTATTAATCTCATTTTCCATTTTATCTATATTGGTCTTAATTTCTTGAACTTTAATTTGTAAATTTGATTTTTCTTTATCATTTAATTTGGAAAAAGAAGATGAAAGTGTTTTTCTTTCAGATCTTAAATCTTGGGATTTAGTTAAAAGATCTCTTTTTTTTAAGTCTAACTCTAGGATTTTATTAGACTGAGGTTCAATAAATCTTTTTTTTAAAGCTTCATCAAAAGCTTTAGGGTTTTCTCTAATAAAGTTTAAATCATGCATAATGAATTACTCGTCTTCACTTTTATCTTTTTTCTTATCTTTTTTTGATAAAAATCTAGATATTAGAATAGATACTTCATATAAAATTATTACAGGCAAGGCCAGAGAAATTTGAGAAAATGGATCAGGCGGAGTTATAATTGCGGCAAATATAAAAGCTAAAACAATTGCATATTTTCTAAAGGAAACTAATTGCTGAATAGTTAAAACACCAACTCTCACCAAAAGAAGCAATACAACTGGTAATTGGAATGCTAGCCCAAATGCAAAAATAAAAGTCATCATTAAAGAAAGGTACTCATTCATTTTTGCTTGAAGTGTGATATTTATGGAGTCAGCCTGAGACGTCTGAAAACTCAAAAAAAATTTCCATGCAATGGGAGAAATCAAGTAATAAACAACAGCTGCACCTAGTAAAAATAAAAAAGGTATAGCTATCAAAGATGGTAAAGAAATTTTCTTTTCTTTTTTCAACAACCCTGGTGAAATAAAAGACCATATTTGGAAAGAAAGAAAAGGGAAAGAAATAAATGCAGCAGTGAAAAATGCAACTTTGACATTTGTTAAAAAAGCTTCTTGTAATGCTGTATATATCAAACCATTTCCATCTTGGAGTATAGAGGTCAATGGCTTTGCTAAAAATTCAAAGATAGATTGAGAAAAATAAAAAGAGATAATAAATGAAAGTATAAAAAAAATAATTGAATAAATTAATTTTTGTCTTAGCTCTTTGAGATGATCTAAGAAATTCATTGATGTATCATCTCCGTTTTCAGCTATCATTTTTTTCTTTCATTATTTCATTATTATTTTTTTCAATAAATTCATCTAATTCTTTGCCCTCTTTTAGAACAGCTTCCTTAGTATCAAGTATTTCTTTTTTAATGTCTTTGACCTCTTGGATATGAGTTATTTCATCTACAGTCGAATTGAACTCTTTAGATAACTTTCTTAAATTAGAGGTTATAGATTTAATAAACTTTATTACAGTAGGTATTTCTTTAGGACCTACAATAATGATTGTAATAATTAGGATGATGGAAATTTCCATCCAACCTAAAGAAAACATTACTGGTCCTTATTTTGATTATCTTGACTAGAACTGTCAGAGTTATCATCATCTGACATATTTTTCTTAAAGGATTTAATTCCTTTGGCCATATCAGCCATCAAAGAGGGAATTTTTCCCTTTCCAAATAATAAAAGAACAATGATTAATACTATAATCCAATGCCAAATACTAAAAGCGCCCATAATTCAATATTACTCTAATATTAATTAATTATCTAGGGAAAATAAATATTTGAGATTGATCTAGGGTTATGGAAAGTGAAGAGGCTAGAGGTGGTAGAAAATTACCATTTACCTTACTATGAATGTGGTGTTTGGAATTTTGATCATCATTTACTGTCATGTGAACAATAGTGTTATTACCTAGAAATTTTGAGTCGACAACAACTCCATTATGAGGACTTAGTAGAGGTGATTTCTCCATATTTAATTTAATTGCCTCTGGTCTGATAACAACATTTACTAATTTATTATCAGGTAAATTAGTAGATTTAACAAAACCAAGAGGTGTCCAACATTGGTTATTTATAATTTTAGTTTCAAATATATTTGTCTCACCGAATAATGAAGCCACATATAAATTTGAGGGATTAAAATAAATATCTTTAGGCGATCCTATTTGTACTATAGCGCCCTTCTCCATAACTATTATGGTGTCACTTAAAAACATGGCTTCTTCAGCATTGTGAGTTACTAATATAGCCGATGACTCAAGACTGTTAATTAAGTGCAGGGTATCATCAATAATCTCTCTTTTTAAATTAGAATCTAAATCTGAAAAGGGTTCGTCCAGAAGTAGCAATTTTGGTTGCACTGCAATCGAACGAGCTAAAGCAACTCTTTGCTGTTCACCACCACTCAGAGAGTGAGGGTATTTTTTTAAAAATTCTTCTACTTTTGCTAATTTAATGACCTGATTAACAAGTTGTTTTTTATTATGCTGAGAGCCTGCCGCGAAACTTATATTTTCCAAGACTGTCATATGAGGGAAAAGTGCAAAGTCTTGAAAAACATATGAGATGGGTCTTTTTTCAGGTGGAGTATTAAATTTGTTATTCGCCACTAAATTATTATCTAAAAAAATTTCACCTTTTTGTATTTCCTCTAAACCAGCAATGACTCTAATTAAAGTAGTTTTTCCACAACCAGAAGGTCCCAAAACCGAGACAATAGAGTTGTTATCAATAGAAAATTTTAAATTATGAAGGGCCTCTATATCACCATAGGAGTGATATAGATTTTTAACATTAAGTATCATTATCTTCAGTTAATTGGCTTCTTGAAAAATCATCTAGGTTCTCTTCTACATTTCTTTCATCCACAAGAGCCTCATCTTTATCAAGGTCGTCCGTAAGTTCTTGAATGTTCATAGAAGCAAAATTATCATTAAGCAATCCTGAATTTTTCATTTCTTCAATTCCAGGGAGATTATCTAAATTACCCAAACCGAAGTGAAGTAAAAAGTCATCAGTAGTTTCCCATAATATAGGTCTTCCCGGTACTTCTTTTCTACCTCCTGGAGCAATCCACCCCAACTCCATCAATTGATCAAATATACCTTGGCCAATAACAACACCTCGGATACTTTCAATCTCTGCTTTTGTAATAGGTTGGTGATAAACAATAATGGCCAAAGTCTCAATAGCTTGTTTTGATAGACGTTTATGAATTTCTCTTTTTTCATGAAAAATTTCACTAACTTCAGAATTGGTTAAAAAAATCCACCCTTTAGAAATTTTTTTTAAATTTATTCCTCTATGTTGGTAAGCATCTTCCAAGTTATTCATAGCTTCAGAAATATCTTCATGTAAATCTAAACGTAATTTAATTTCTTTTTCTGATATTGGTTTACTTGAAGCAAAAATTAAAGCTTCAATTTTTTGAGAAGTTTCACTCATGTTTTTTTAGAAATATATCAGAAAAAGGTTGATTCTGACTAATGACAATTTTTTTATTTTGCTCTTTTTCTTTTTTAGCCATATGAAGGCTGGCATTAAATGTGCTTGAATAGAAAGATTTGTTCATAATATCAGATTGCAAATTATCTGGTAACAAGCTCTTCAAAGAAAACCAATTTGGATTGGATAAAATTTCTTTTGAAATAATATTTTGTCCATCTTTAATGGTAAATAGCTTGGAGGAAGAAAATTTTAATGTGTATTGTTGATTTCTTTTATGAATAGAAGCATAAGCTTTAAGGAGATCAATTAACTTATCTTTAATGATAAAGTTTTTTTCTATTTTTAATTTGTTTTTATATGTGTTTGGGAAAAATTGTTGTTTAAATTGGGGTAATTTGAATAAAGATTCACTATTTTTATGAACCATTTCTAAAATAGTAAGTCTATTAGCCAGAAATTTAGTAACTTTTTTAACATCTTCTTCTTTATCTTTGTTAACTAAAAATTTAGATTTCAAGAAAACCATAATAGAAGCCATAAGAAGATATTCAGAGGCAATCTCAATACTAACTTTTTTTAAGTCCTCAATAAAAGATATATACTGATTACACAAATGAAGAATAGGTAAGTTCTTTAAATCATATTTGTTTTTATGAACTAGATCTAAAAGAACATCTAAAGGTCCATTAAAATCTTTAATTTCTATATTTAGATTAGATTCCATAGTGTTTTACAAGTTCATTATACAAATGATGATAATGATTAATATTAATAGATTTATTATTGAATTTACTTCTATTTAATTTGCCTAATTGAAGGTTAATTTTAGCTTTATATTTATTTGTAATATTAAAGTTTTTAATAATTTCAATATACCTATCCCAATCAGAACTACAATCAAGTAAGATGTCTATACCAGCTTTGTTTGAAAGGGATATAGCTTCAGAAATTTTAAATTCATTTGCCTTCATCATGAGGTCATCGCTCATTATTAACCCTTTAAAATTAACATTCTTTCTTATAATTTGATTAATAATTTTATAAGAAAAAGTAGCTATATTATTTTTATCCCAACTTAAATATTTAATATGTGCCGTCATCGCAAGAGGCAAATGATTAAAATGTTTAAATATTTTAAGATGTCTATTTAATTCACTAATAGAAAATTTAGAAACTGGGAGTGCAAAATGAGAGTCTCTATTCGTTACTCCGTGACCCGGGATATGTTTCATTACAGGTATTAATCCAAATTGTTTTGAGGCGGTAAGCAAAACTTCATTTAAAATAATATTGGTATGTATATTTGGACCAAACGTTCTTTTTTTAATTATACTAGCTGTATTGTGAATAGGTAAATCTAAAACGGGTATGGTATTAATATCAATACCTATTTCTTTCAGATAATAGCTTGTAATGAATGATTTAAGATACACTAATTGTTTAGCCAATGATGGATATCTTAGATAAATCTTATAATAATCATAATTATCTAGAAACTTAAATTCAGGAAATTTTTGAAAACGATTAACTATTCCCCCTTCTTGATCAATAAGGATTAACGTTTTTCTACTCTGACTTTTAATAGATTTAACTAATTTTTTTATTTGATTAAAGTTTGAAATATTTCTAGAAAAAAGAATAACACCATAAGGTTTAAAAATATTTAAGTTATTTTTCTCAGAGGTTTTTAGTTTAGTTGATTTAATAGATATTATAAGAGGGTTTCTCATTTAATAAAATCAAATTTATCTGGTTCAATAATAATATAATGATCAAATAAGATATATTGGAGATAACTGGTATATAAAAAATAGGAAGAGGAAAGAATAATTATAAAAATTAAAATAAATATAAGATATTTTTTTTTAATCACATTTTTAATTTAGGCTTAATACCTAAAATTTTTAATCCCTGATTAAGAGTATCTTGATATTTTTTTAATAAGTTATAGGAGTGACTAGATATATTATCATTATTATCTAAAAATCTAATTTGTGAGTTAGCCTTTGCAGAAGACCAAAGAGAATGAAAGTATGAGGCAAGACTTTCTAAATAATGTGCTATAAGATGCACTTCTTGTCTTTGATAGGCTGCTAAGACAACAGAGTCCCAATCAAACAATTTTTTATACAAATTTTTTAATTCTAGAGGCATATCAATAGAAGTATCAATAATATTTTTTTTTCTATCTAATACAGATTGAGCTCTTGCATAGGAATATTGAATATAATAAATAGGGTTTTCTTTATTTTCCTTTTTAATCAAATCTATATCTAAATCCATATGAGTATCATTTTTTCGATAACACATAAAATAACGAAAGTTTTCAATTCCTATTTCTTCAACTAATAATTTTAATTCAAATATATTTCCCTCTCTCTTAGAAAGTTTTTGAATTTTGTTATCACGTTTAAGATTCACTATTTGACAAAACACAACTGAAAAATTAATTGAAGGATATAATGCACGTAAAGCTGCAGATAAACGTTTAAGGTAACCTAAGTGATCTGCTCCCCAAATATTAATAAGTTTATCAAATCCCCGTTTATGCTTATCGACGTGATAAGCTACATCATTAGCAAAATATGTGGGGGATCCATCATTTTTAGTTACCGCTCTATCTTCATCATCCTCAAAAAGAGTGGATTTAAATATTGTAATTTCATTTTCTTTTTTAGTACCTTGATAATCTTTAGGCATCTCTAATTGCCCTCTATATATTAATTTTTTATCTGAAAGTTTATTTATTATTTCAGTTAATAAATCTTTATCCATTATGTCTGTTTCATATGAAATTTGGTCAAATTTAATGCCTGTTTGTTTGAGAGTTTTTATTGATTCTTCAACTAAGGATTTAATTGCAAAGTTAGCTAAATTAATTTCATCCTCTTCATTGATGCTATTAAATTGAATAGAATTATTAAATTGATCATAACAGTTATCAGCTATTGTTTGAATGTAGTCACCCTTGTAATGTTGAGAATAATTTAAATTTAATTTATATTTTTCAGAAATCTTAAAAAGAACAGAAGAGACAAATTCTTTAATTTGATTACCAGTATTATTAACATAATACTCTCTTGTAACTTTGTGGCCAAAGTATTTATATATATTTGAAAGAACATCTCCGACTACTGCCCCCCTACCATGTGCTAAATGTAAAGGACCTGTAGGATTTGCTGAAACAAATTCAATATTTACACTGGACGTATCATTAAATGATGAGGACTTTTCATTAAGTAAGTCCATAACGGCCAAATCTGTAATAAAAAAATTTAAAAATCCAGGTCCTGCTAGTTCGATTTTAGTAATTTCGTTTAATTTAAATATATCAATTATATTTTTTGCTATATCTGAGGGTTTTTCTTTAAGTAATTTTGAATATTTCAAACATAAATTAGATGTAAAATCACCTTTTTCATCATACAAGCAAGATACCTCTATATCATTGTTAGAAAATTCAATTTTTGGATATATCTCTTGAATACAGGAAAAAAGCTCAGATTTAATTTTTTGAAGCATAATTATTATAAAAATTTATGGCATATTGATCAGTCATACCACAAACATAATCTACTATAGTTTGTTTTTTAGAATCTTCATCACTTATCTTTTTTTTCCAATTATCGGGAAGTTCAGAAGTATTCTTTTTAAGAAATTGAATGATAAAAACTAAAATTTTTTCTGCTTCCGATCTATTCTTGTATACAAATTTAGACGTATAAAAATTATCATACAAATAACTTTTGATTTGATTGACGTTTTCTTTGATATCAGGGCTAAACTTAACTAAAAAATTAGGATATTGAACTATATCATCATAAGATTTGAATTTAATATTTTTAAGTTGCTGCTCAGTTTCATTTAATAAATCTAAAACTAAATAATTAATTGTAGATCTAGTAAAATAATTTCGAGCAACCTTACTATCAAGACTTTTCATAAAATCAAAATCAATAAATTTAAATAAATATTTTTGGTCTGATAAATCATTGATGTTTAATATTTCAGACCTTATCCCATCATCAAGATCATGTGCTATGTATGCTATATCATCAGAAATTGAAGCTATTTGAGCTTCTAAAGATGGGTTTTGTTTCAGATCAAATATAAAATTATCTGACAAATTATAAATATTTGATGAGTTAAAAATGGGTCCATTATGTTTTATGAGACCATCAATGGTTTCCCAGGAGAGATTTAATCCTTCAAAACTTACATATTTATTTTCAAGAATAGTTACTTGGCGAAAAGATTGATAATTGTGATCAAAATTTGGTTCAAGTTCTTGAGCAATAATTTCCTCACCTACATGACCAAAAGGACTATGACCTAGATCATGACATAAAGCTATACACTCTGCTAGATCTTCATTTAAATTAAATCTTCGACTAACAGATCGAGCAATTTGGGAAACCTCTAGGGTGTGAGTAAGGCGATTTCTGTAGTAATCCCCCTTTTCAAACATAAAAACTTGAGTTTTATCCTTTAATTTTCTAAAGGCAGTTGAATGATAAATTCTATCTCTATCTCTTTCATAAGGAAGACGATGATCCAAAGTTTCGTCGTAGAGTCTTCCTTTTGATTTTTGATTTAAAGCTGATAGATTATTGAACATATGAGAAATATTAATATAACAGATAAGGCTATAAGTAAAATTCAAGAAGTTTTATCCTCTCAAAATATGAAATATTTTAGAATAAAAGTAAAAGGTGGAGGTTGCTCTGGCTTTCAGTATGTCTTTAAGAGCGACAATGAAATAAATAAAAATAATGATTTAATATTTGATTTCAAAAGTTTGAAAATTTTAATAGATAAAAATTCAATTGAATTTATTGACCAAGCTGAACTTGATTATAGAGATGAGCTAATAGGTTCTAGTTTTAGTATTAATAATCCCAATGCTAAAAATTCATGCGGATGCGGCACTTCTTTTAGTATTTAAAGTGAAGTTTATAAGCTGGAATGTTAATTCCTTAAGAGCCCGAGAGCCATTAGTCCAAGAAATAATAAAAAGAGAGAAACCCGATATTCTCTGTTTACAGGAGTTAAAGATCGATGATCATGAATATGTCTCAAATTTTTTTCTTCAATTTAATTATCAAACAATAACACAAACACAAAAAAGCTATAATGGAGTTTCTATTTCGTATAATCAGAATTTAGACGTAACAGATCTCACTATTAGTGAGCTCAATAAGACTCAAGCTAGAAATAATATAATTCTTTTAAAACAACAAGGTATTGCAATTATAAATAATTATTTTCCTAATGGAAATCCAATCGATACTGATAAATTTACTTATAAATTAGAATGGATGGATGAACTTCATGAAAGTATTAAAAAAATAAAAGATGAATATGAAATTGTTTTAACTGGTGACTTTAATGTAATTCCTGAAGATAATGATGCTCATGATATAAAAAAATACAAAAAAGATGCTTTAGCTCAACCAGAATCTAGAAAAAAATTTAATAAATTATTAAATTTAGATCTACTAGATGTTTTTAAAAATGAGATTAAAAAGTTAAGTTATACTTTCTTCGACTATAAAACTTATAAATTTGGAAAAGAAGAAGGGATAAGAATAGACTTTTTTTTAGTATCTCCCTTCTTAAAAAGTAAAATTATGAATATTAAAGTTTTAAAAGAATACAGAGAAATGGAAAGACCATCAGATCATTGCCCAATTTTGATGGAATTAAATATCTGAATAAATACGTTTTTCTTTTTTTCCACCAGGGTGCGTAACGGCACCTAAGTGCGCGGGCCCAACTGTTTGGGCATATTTCCATAAATTACCTGATTCAAAGTGCAACTCTCTAGGTTTCCACTGAGATCTTCTTTGTTCTAATATCTTATCAGAGACATTTAAATCCAAGGTATTTTTTTCTGCATCTATTTCAATCTCATCACCGTCTTCAATTAAAGCAATGGGGCCGCAATCATGAGCCTCAGGGCCAACATGTCCAATACAAAAACCTCTTGTACCGCCTGAAAAACGACCATCTGTTATTAAGGCAACCTCTTCTCCCATCCCTTGGCCATAAATAGCACTTGTAGTTGATAACATTTCTCTCATACCTGGACCACCCTTGGGGCCTTCATATCGAATAACAATTACATTACCTGGTTTAATTTTACCCTCAAGAACTGCAGAAAGTGCTTCTTCTTCTCTATCAAAACAAATGGCATTACCTTTAAATTGTAACTTTTGTAAGCCAGCTATTTTTACGATAGCACCATCAGGTGCTAAAGAGCCTTTAAGACCTACAACACCTCCTGTTTGACTAATGGGATTATTGATAGGGTATATAACGTCTTGATTTTTAGGTAACTCAGCATCTTGAACATTTTCTGCTAAAGTTTTACCAGTAACAGTAATACAGGAGCCGTCAATTAGACCTCCATCGATTAAAGTTTTAATTAAAACTGGAACACCCCCAACCTCAAAAAGATCTTTTGCTACATACTTTCCACCAGGTGCAAGATTTCCAATATAAGGAGTAGATTGAAATATTTTAGTTACATCCTCTAAATTAAAATCTATACCTGCTTCATGAGCAATTGCTGGAAGATGTAAACCTGCATTTGTTGATCCACCAGATGCTGAAACAACAATAGCAGCATTAATTAATGATTGTTTAGTTACAATATCACGTGGCTTTAAATTTTTTTCAATGAGTTCCATAACAACTTTTCCACTTTCATAAGCATATTTATCTCTACTTTCAAAAGGAGCAGGAGTCATGGCAGAACCAGGAAGTGCTAAACCGATAGTTTCAGAAACACATGCCATTGTATTTGCAGTAAATTGTCCACCGCAAGAACCTGCAGAAGGACATGCCACACATTCTAATTCATGAAGCTCTTCATCAGTCATATTACCACTAGAATGTTTTCCGACAGCTTCAAATACATCAACTATGGTGACATCTTTTCCTTTATGAACACCTGGAAGAATGGACCCACCGTACATAAAGACAGAAGGTACATTTAAACGCACCATTGCCATCATCATACCTGGTAAGGACTTATCACAGCCAGCTAAACCAACTAAAGCATCATAGCAATGTCCTCGCATAGCCAATTCAACCGAGTCAGCTATTATTTCACGACTGGCTAAAGAAGATTTCATTCCTTCATGACCCATAGCTATTCCATCAGTTACTGTGATGGTAGTAAATTCACGCGGAGTACCATTGGCATCTTTAACACCTTTTTTGGCTGCTTGAGCCTGTCTAGAAAGAGAAATATTACAGGGAGCAGCTTCATTCCAAGTTGTAGCAACACCCACAAATGGTTGCTGGATATCTTTTTCAGTCATTCCCATGGCATAGTAAAATGCCCTATGAGGAGCGCTATTAGGTCCTACTGATACATGACGACTAGGTAATTTTTTTTTATCAACCATTAAGTGTATTCAATATACTCTCTATTTTAGACAATTCCAAATTAATAGACAGTTGTCGTTTTTGATTTTGATCAATTAATTCTTTAGGCGCTCTTTCTGTAAAATTAGAATTAGATAAATTTTTATCAATCCCCTCTTTTTCCTTTTGAAGTTTTTTTTGGTTATCGCTTAATTTATTTTGTATTTTTAATTTATCTATTTGATTGGTTTCTAAAACAAAATCATATTTCTTGAAAGGAAGTGTTATACCCTTGGAAAGAGGGTTTAATGATAGTTTTTTTCTTGTAAGAAACTCTAAAACATCTTTATTTTGTGTTAATAAATTTTGTAGATTACTATTATTAGAAAAAATTAAAACTTCATCTTCTTTTTTTATATCAAATAATTTTTCAAAGGACCTATATTCTTCTATAAAATCTATAAAGTCATTGGCCTTATCTACAGAACTATGATCAATTATTAAATCATTATAACTCCATTGATGTGTCATTAGGATATTCTTATTATTTAAAGACCATAATTTTTCAGTAATAAAAGGAATTACAGGATGTAGTAATTGTAATAATGAATTAAAAACTATATGAAATGTATATTTTGTTTCATCTTTAAAATCATTTGAGTCTAGTAAATTCTTGGATAGTTCAATATACCAATCACAAAAAGTGTGCCATGTAAAATGATAAAGGTGGTTAGCAACTTCATGAAAATAATAATTTTTATAATTTTGTTGAACCGCTTTATATAAATTCTGGAATTCATAGATAACCCACTGATTAAAAATATGTTGGGGTTTTAATTCAGCAGTATTTTTAAGTGGATAAACAGACTTAAACTCTGCAAATTTATATGCATTTGTAATTTTAGTAACAAAATTTCTATAACCTGCTATTCGTTGTTCACTAAGTCTTACATCTCTTCCAGGGGTATTCAATGAAGTAAGAGTAAAACGAAGAGTATCAGCTCCATATTTATCTATAATTTCTAATGGGTCTATAACATTGCCTTTAGATTTGGACATTTTTTGACCTTTTTCATCTCTTACCAAAGCATGGACATAGACAGTTTTAAATGGAGTTTGAGACATAAATTTGTTTCCCATCATCATCATTCTAGCTACCCAAAAAAAGATAATATCAAAACCAGTAACCAAAACAGAATTAGGATAAAAATTCTCTAGTGTTTTTTCTTTATCTGGCCAGCCAAGAGTTGAAAAAGGCCATAGAGCTGATGAAAACCATGTATCTAAGACATCTTGATCTCTTTTAAGAATAATCTTATCTGCTTTATAATAATCTACTGCTAGTTTTTTTGCCTCTTCTTCAGTCTCGGCGCAAAATTCTTTACCATCTGGGCCATACCAAACAGGTATTTGGTGACCCCACCATATTTGTCTTGATATGCACCAAGGGCGAATATTTTCCATCCATTGAAAATAAGTTTTTTCCCAATTGGACGGAAAGAATTCTGTCTCTCCATTTCTTACAACGCTTATAGCTTGCTTGGCTAACTCCTCCGCATTACAAAACCATTGATTAGTTAAATAGGGTTCTACTATTGTATTAGAACGATCCCCATAGGGAATAGTTGTTTTATAGTCTTCTATTTTTTCAATAAATCCTTGATCTTTTAAGGCCTTAACTATTTTTTTTCTAGCATCAAAGCGATCCATGCCAACATAATCTTTAGGGCATTTATCATTTAGAGAGCCATCATCATTTAATATATTTAATAATTCCAAATTATGTCTTTTACCTACTTCAAAATCATTAAAATCATGCGCTGGAGTTATTTTTACAGCACCACTTCCCATTTCTGGATCTGAATATTCGTCAAAGACTAATGGGATCGTTCTAGATGTGAGTGGTATTGTGAAGGTAATATCTTTGAAAGATTGATATCTTTGATCAGTTGGATTCACTGCTATTGCGGTATCTCCAAAAATAGTTTCAGGTCTTACCGTAGCAACTGTAATGGAGCCCCCATCAGATGAAGGATATTTAATATAATAAATTTGAGTACTGACATCCTTTGAAACAACTTCCAAATCAGAAATCGCAGTTTTAAATTTTGTATCCCAATTTACAAGAGCTTGATCTTTATAAATTAAGCCTTCTTTATAGAGAGTAACGAAAACTTTTCTAACAGCAGATGACAGTCCTTCATCCATAGTAAATCTTTCTCTAGACCAGTCACAAGAACTACCTAAGCGCTTTAGTTGATTAATAATAGTAGACCCAGAATATTCTTTCCATTCCCAAACTTTTTTAATGAATTCTTCTCTAGTTAAGTCTTTTCTATATATATTTTTTTCACTAAGATTTCTTTCTACGACCATTTGAGTTGCTATACCTGCATGATCTGTTCCAGGTTGCCATAAGGTGTTAAAGCCGTTCATACGATGATAACGAATTAGAATATCTTGTATGGTGTTATTTAGTGCATGACCCATATGAAGAGAGCCAGTAACGTTTGGTGGTGGAATACAAATTGAAAAATTTTTATCAAAGTTGTAAGTAGGTTTAAAACAACCTTGATCTATCCAGTATTGATATATTTCACTCTCATATTTCTTCTTATCTTGAAGATCTGACATTTATTTAGAAAACAAATGGTTCTTTTTTGACAAATTTGTAAATAAAAGATGATGAGGCTTCATCTACTATAAAACGATTACAATTACCATTGACTTTAACATAGTTTATAATTTTATGTTTAAATTCTTTATTATCTATAATGCAAACTATCTGCGCATCATCAGCTGATTTGCTAATAATATTTGATGGTTCTTGATCCAATGATCCATTAATTAAAATTTTTTGATATTTTTTTATATTAGGATTTCTATTATCAAAAAAGTTTTCAATTGTTGTTTTCAATAAATTAGCTTTAAATATATTTTCTTTTATACTAACTTTAAAGCTATCAGACATTTCTATGGAAGACTCAATACAATCAATGTTATTTGTAAATTGGTTTATTATGGAAGTTGTGGTGCCAAAACCTGATCCCACTTCTAAAACATAATCATTTTTATTTATATCTAATGCTTGCACTAAGTGAAATGAAGTAAGTGGTGGCAATATAAATCTTCCATCATCTAAATTTATAATTTGATCAGAGTACGAAAGATGCTTGTATTTAATGGGGTAAAGATTTTCTCTAGGAAATATTTCAATTTTTTCTATTAAGGAGATATCTCTTATTCTGTTTGCTCTTAATTGATTAAGAACCATATTATTTCTGGCTTGTTCAAAATTCATGATAAATATCGATTTATAACAAAAAAATAGCACATTAATAGATCATTATCGCCTCATATTAAGAACATATTAATTCTACTGAATTTTACTTTTAATGTACTTTTGAAAATCCCTAATTATATATTCCTCAGGCATCAGAACACCTTGGTTATCTTTTAGATTATAAAGACCTTTTTGATTTATTTCTGCAATCGATGCATCTTGATTCATTACTAAAATAGCAAAGTCGACAACATTATTTTTGTTATACTTATCATCATTAAGTGTTTTTTTTTCAAATAGCCATTCAGCTGTTAATTCGACTTCTTCTGGACCTTTAGGAATTAATCTAACAATTCTTATATGGTCTCCATAGATTCCCAAAAACATAGAAGGCCAGGTTGAAATATAAATTTGTCCCCTACTCTCCATTTCCTTTTGAATACTTTCGATAGTGTGACCTTGAGCACTTCCATCATAAGACCAAGTTTGAGATCCTTCTTTTAAGCCCCCTTGATACTGAGGATCAGGGTTATTTAATTTTAAAATATTCCATTCGGGATGATCTTTGATGTCAGTTAAACGTCTTTTAAATAAAGGTACAAGATCAGATAACTCAGGGTGGATATTTGGACAATGAAGGCACTCACTAAAATTTTCCCAATAAATTTTCCAATTACATTGAACATTTTTTTTCCATACATGACCAACTGCATAATTTTCTAAATCTACTTGTTCAATTGTTTTATCATAGTACTGAAATATAGATTTATGATTAAATTTCTTTTTTGATTTTATATTTATAAATATAAGACCTTTCCAAATATGGAAATTTACTTTTTTAAGGCCATATTTTGTCTTATCGAACTTATTTAAATTTATAGATGTTGTATTTATTAATGAACCATCATTTATATTATACGACCATTGGTGATAAGGACAAATAATGACAGGTGTCTTAATTTTTCCTTCAGTTTGATCAAATATTTGAGAGCCTCGGTGTGAACAAGTATTATAAAAAACAGATATGTCTTGAGATTTATTTTTAATAACTACGATGTTTTTATTATTTATACTTAGTGTTCTATAATTATTATTATTAATTGAATTGATATGACATACATAAATCCACTCAGTATTAAAAATTTTATCAATTTCTTTTTGAAAAAATTTATTTTCAAAATACCAACTAAATGGAAGTGAATTTACAGGCTTCTTGAGAGAGTTTGACTTCATAAATAATAATTAATTTTTCCTTAATCTAATATATGTATGTTAAATTATATTATGATTATATTCATTTCAAAATTTTTACACTTATTTTTAATATTTT
>ERZ802827.773-NODE-773-length-16671-cov-14.8241_pt1 | contig 16671 bp, 22 predicted proteins | sample MGYA00345652_ERZ802827 | MGnify/ENA primary metagenome ERZ802827 (study PRJEB30503, sample SAMEA104212372) | marine metagenome | biome: Westerlies Biome; feature: [SRF] surface water layer (ENVO:00010504) within the epipelagic zone...; material: water... | reverse complement strand
GCTGCGTCAGCGTGAGGGCGATCAAGGTGTAACCCACGTGGGTGGTCCAGATCAGTCGCGGAAAGGCGAAGCCCACCATCACGATCAAGGTGAACAGCAGCAGCAATTTGAGCTGCAAGCCCCCTTTGCGTTGCAATCGCGAAGCCCACCCCAAAGCATCTCTCCTGCACTGCGTTCAGGGTCATCCCCCCTTTGCGGCTGTCAACCATCTGATGCGTTGATGGCCCGGGCACAGAAGGGCTAAAGCAGATCGAGCTGTTTCGCTCCAGAGGTATTGCCAGATCTAGGGATGCAGCTCCAACCCTGTTCAGCCAGGGGAGAGAGCATTGGTTCAAGGGCATGGCGATGGTATTGGTCGCCGGGCTCCAGCCAAATCTCTTCCAAACCATTTGGAATGATCACGGGCATGCGGTTGTGCAGCGGTTTCACCAAGGCATTGGCCTGGGTGGTGATCACGCAGCAGGTTTCCACTTCGCTGCCATCAGGCCCCACCCAGCGATCCCACAGCCCCGCCAGCCAAAACATCGCTTGGTCGTTCCGACCGATTTGATGGCCTTTTTCAAAAAAGCTGCTGCTGGGTAAGAGGCAACGGTGATGACGCCAGGGCCCTCGGAAGGAGGCTTTCTCCCCAATGCTTTCAGCCCTGGCATTGATGGGCCGATGACTGGCGACTGGATCTTTGGCCCAGCCCGGCAGCAGCCCCCACAGCATGTGTGCCGCCCGACTTTGGCCATGTTCCCGTCGGAGTGCCAGTACGGGCTCTCCAGGTCGAATCAGTGCCCGTGGGGCGTAATGCTTCAGCCATGCAGCGTCGTCTGCCTTCAGCCATGGCTTGAGCTGATGCGCCAAGTCATCGGCCGTTGATTCGAGGCAGTAGCGACCACACATCTTGGAAACGTTAGGGGCCGTTCGGTTCTCACACCCATGTTGGCGTCACGCTTCGCGTCTTCCCTCGTAGCGTGAGGCGAGTGCAGGCGTGGGCTATGCCGATCCGTCAGGACGACAACCAACCAAACCGTCGTTTCGGAATCATCAACTTGGTGTTGATCGGCTTCGGAGTGTTGCTGCTGGTGAGCAGCTTCATCCCAAGCAACGGCATGCAGCAGGTGCCGAGGGTTCCTTATTCGTTGTTCATTGATCAGGTGAATGATGGCGCCGTCAAACGGGCGTTCATCACACAAGATCAAATTCGCTACGAGTTATCAGCACCAGAGGAGGGAACACCTCCTGTTTTGGCAACAACGCCAATCTTCGATATGGATCTCCCCCAACGCCTTGAGGCGAAGGGAGTTGAGTTCGCTGCAGCGCCCCCGAAAAAGCCCAACATCTTCACCACGATTCTGAGTTGGGTCGTCCCCCCACTCATTTTTATTCTCGTTCTTCAGTTCTTCGCCCGACGCTCGATGGGTGGGGGTGCACAGGGTGCATTGAGCTTCACCAAGAGCAAAGCGAAGGTTTACGTCCCTGATGAAGAGTCACGCGTCACTTTTGCTGATGTTGCTGGCGTTGATGAAGCCAAAGATGAACTCACAGAAATCGTCGATTTCCTAAAAACTCCTGAGCGTTATGCCGAAATTGGCGCTCGAATTCCAAAAGGTGTGTTGCTAGTCGGCCCTCCTGGAACCGGCAAAACATTGCTCTCCAAGGCGGTGGCTGGCGAAGCAGAGGTTCCCTTCTTCATTATTTCCGGCTCTGAATTTGTAGAACTTTTCGTTGGTGCGGGTGCTGCTCGCGTCCGTGACTTGTTCGAAGAGGCCAAGAAAAAGGCCCCTTGCATCATCTTTATCGATGAACTTGATGCCATCGGTAAGAGTCGTTCTGGCTCCATGGGCGTTGTTGGTGGGAACGACGAGCGTGAACAAACGCTCAATCAATTGCTCACGGAAATGGATGGTTTCGCGGCCCAGGACAAGCCCGTCATTGTTCTTGCGGCCACCAACCAGCCAGAAGTTCTTGATGCTGCCCTGTTGCGTCCCGGTCGCTTCGATCGCCAAGTGCTGGTCGACCGCCCAGATCTCTCTGGTCGTAAAACGATCCTTGAGATCTATGCCAAGAAAGTGAAATTGGCTGAAGGTGTTGATCTGGACAATGTGGCGCAAGCCACGAGCGGCTTCGCTGGTGCAGATTTGGCCAACCTCGTCAATGAAGCTGCCCTATTAGCGGCTCGAGTGAAGCGCACACGTGTTGAGCAAAAAGATCTAGGTGAAGCCATTGAACGTGTTGTCGCTGGCTTGGAGAAAAAGAGTCGTGTGCTCCAAGACGACGAGAAAAAGGTGGTGGCGTACCACGAAGTTGGCCACGCGATCGTTGGTCATCTCATGCCAGGCGGCAGCAAAGTGGCGAAAATTTCGATCGTTCCTCGAGGTATGAGTGCCTTGGGTTACACGCTTCAACTCCCCACAGAAGAACGCTTCCTCAATTCCAAGGAAGACCTTCAGGGCCAGATCGCCACCCTCTTGGGCGGCCGCTCGGCTGAAGAGATCGTCTTCGGAAAAATCACCACCGGTGCGGCGAACGACCTCCAGCGGGCCACAGATCTTGCGGAGCAAATGGTCGGGACCTACGGGATGAGCGACACCCTTGGACCATTGGCCTACGACAAACAGGGGGGAGGTCGTTTCCTAGGTGGCAATAACAACCCTCGCCGTTCTGTGAGTGATGCCACGGCCCAAGCGATCGACCATGAAGTTCGTGGCCTCGTGGACAAGGCCCACGACGATGCCCTATCGATCCTTCGCCAAAACATGGGGCTGCTGGAAACCATTGCCCAAAAGATCCTTGAAAAAGAAGTGATTGAGGGCGACGATCTCAAGCAGATGTTGGAGGCGAGTGTTCTTCCAGAAGGCGTTAGCGCTTGACGTGAGCCCCTTCCATCTCCGATAACTGTCCTTTAGAGCGTTGCAATGGCTTTCGCTGCTGAAGGGGTTGCAGCCCCTCTCGTGGGGCTGCATGGTCGTGATTACCTCTCCTCCGCAGATGGTTCCGCCGCTGAAACGGCAGCGCTTCTTACGCTGGCGGCACAGCTGAAATCAGGAGATCGACGCATCGATCTCGGGAACCGTGTTCTGGGATTGATCTTCACCAAGGCCTCCACCAGAACGCGGGTCAGCTTCCAAGTGGCGATGGCCCGTCTCGGTGGTCAGACGGTGGACCTGAACCCAACCGTGACGCAGCTGGGCCGCGGCGAACCCTTGCAAGACACAGCGCGTGTGTTGAGTCGCTACTGCGATGCCTTAGCGATTCGAACCTTTGCGCAACAGGAACTCGTTGATTACGCCCACTGGGCGTCGGTTCCGGTGATCAATGCCCTCACCGACCTTGAACATCCCTGCCAAGCCCTAGCGGACTTCCTCACGATGTTGGAAGTGCATGGTGATCTTCCTGGACAAACGCTGGCTTACATCGGCGACGGCAACAATGTTGCCCACTCCCTCATGCTTTGTGGGGCCTTGCTCGGGGTGAACGTGCGGATTGGTTGTCCGGAGGGATTTGAGCCCTTGTCTGGGGTGTTGGAGCAGGCCAGATCCCTGGCACAACATGGGGCTTCCATCGAGATTTGCACCGATCCCGTCAAGGCGGTGGCGGGGGCCCAAGCGGTGTACACCGATGTCTGGGCGTCGATGGGCCAGGAAGATGAACAAGCTGAACGGGAAGCCGCTTTTGCGGCGTTCTGCGTGGACCAGGCCTTAATGGATCAAGCCGCCAAGGATGCAATTGTTCTGCATTGCTTGCCTGCGCACCGCGGTGAAGAGATCAGTCCGGACGTGATGGAGGGTGCCTCCAGTCGGATTTTTGATCAGGCCGAAAACCGACTTCATGCACAGCAAGCACTGCTTGCTGCGCTGATGGGTGGCCTGTGAGGGCCTGAGCTGGCACATTCCCCTTGCAAGCAGGCTGGGTTGGGGGTACAAATGTATTGTTCAATGATTGATTGCTGGTGGCCGCCAACCCCCAGGAGGCTCTGACCTCCGCACAGCAGGAGTTGTACGACTGGCTGTCCGATTACATCGGCACCCATCGCCATAGCCCTTCGATTCGCCAGATGATGCAAGCCATGGGCTTGCGTTCACCAGCTCCAGTGCAGAGCAGGCTTCGTCATCTGCAGCAAAAAGGTTGGATCACCTGGCAAGAAGGGCAAGCCCGAACGCTGCAGTTGCTTGGTGATGTGGCGGCGTCCGTTGGCATTCCCGTTTTAGGCGCTGTGGCGGCGGGTGGTTTGGTCGATACCTTTGATGATGTGCAGGAGCACTTAGACCTTGCTCCTGTTTTGGAAACACGCGGCTTGTTTGCCCTCACCGTGAACGGTGATTCCATGGTGGACGCCCATATTGCCGATGGTGATGTGGTGTTGATGGAGCCCGTTGTCGACCCGCAACGCCTCAGGGATGGCACGGTGGTGAGTGCATTGGTGGCTGGCAGCGGCACCACGCTCAAACATTTCCATCGCCAGGGCCCCACCGTTGTGCTGGAGGCAGCTAACCCGGCCTATTCCCCGATTGAGTTGCCAGCGGAACAGGTGCAAGTCCAAGGGAAGCTCGTCGCTGTCTGGCGCCAGGTTTAGGGGTCTTCACGGTGTAAAGTCCTCACGACGAAGGATTGCTCGAGGGCAATTCCATCGTTTTTGGGGCCATAGCTCAGCTGGTAGAGCACCTGCATGGCATGCAGGGGGTCAGCGGTTCGAATCCGCTTGGCTCCATTCAAAGAATAAACCAGTCACTGACAGGTTTTTCGGCGGCTTTCAAGGGCCGCCTTTTTAGTGCCTAAATGGCTAAATATCATTTTTGTGCGCCAAAGAGTGCGCCAAATTGCGGTAAGTGGCTCTGCTGGCACAAAAAGTCGAAACACTCGGTTCAGTGGGATGCGATTGTCTTCACTCTTCAAGTGATCTTCGGACATTCCTTGAGCACAACTACAGGCCGTTACGTGGCTGATAACCCTCGGGACAGCAGCTCTCTGCGTCTTGGTGAGTGCATTGAACTCTTGACAGCAACGCTTTATTAGGACTGTTACTTCATCTCTCTGATTGTGTTCAACGCTCTTGGTTCGTTGATGAAATGGCTGTTCCTCAAAAAGCCTGATCAGCTGAAGGAGTCAACGCTTAAAGAGCGGACTCAGCAGACGGTTCGAGTCGACCAAGTGTCCGAGATTCATAGAGGCCCAAAAGGTGGCTTGTATCGAATCGATGCCAAGGGGAAGAAGGTTTACCTCAAGGCATCTGAGCAGCCAAAGCAAGGCAAGCCACGTCGAGCGAAACGGAGTCATTCCAAAGCGGCATAAACAGCATTACGGCAAGAAAAATCCCCCGCTCATCACAACGGGAGCGACATCACTGGTGATGTTCTCGATGACCGTGATGCTGCTGCTGATCTGCGTGATCGGCTCCAAAACGAGCTGGATAACGCCGGTGCTGGGTGATGACTAATCAATCCATTAACCAATCCCAATCGTCTTCTGTGTCCCAATTCCTACCGCTATTTGGCCTGCGTTTTTTGGGCTTGGCCTGTTCAATCATCAACGGAGGTGGAGGGAGCAAGAACGGCAGGACAGGTATCTGCTTGTTTTGCAATTGATACGGAATCACCTGTAGGCGTATGGGTTTTGTCGCCTGGGCAGGGAGTGCAGTCAAAACCAACAACGCAATCAATACCCTTCGCACGCCTCACCAAAAAATGCCCCACATTTTCGACCCCATCCTTGACGACGGGCCTGTGCTCTCAGACACATTGGCTAATCCCCAACTAGTCGGGAATTCATCTCAGTGGAGGGCAGGGTTCAATGTCTTGCGCTAACTCCGATCGTATGGACTCCATGATGCGATCCGGCTGGGAAATGTAGTCGCCCACCTGCGGTCAGATGACCAGACTCGGAGTGCAATCCATGAAAGATTGCTCCCATAGCTTCCGCATTCAATGGCAGTTTTTGATCAGACCACACCCTTCATGCTGTTGGCCCGTATCCATGTGAAGCCTGGATGCGTTGATGCTTACTTAGAGCTGGCTCGAGCCACCGATGCAGCAGTTCAGGCCTCTGAACCGGGCATGATCCACCACACCTTTGACCAGGATCCTGATGATCCTCAAGCATTTGTTTGGTCAGAGGTTTATGCCAACGACGAGGCTTTCAGAGCACATGTCTCCAACCCTCCTGTTCAGGAATACCTCCAAAAGCATGCTGAACTCGGCGATGGCTTCAGCATTGAGGTGTACGGCACTGTCTCCGATGAATGCCGAAGGCTGATGGAATCCTTTGGGCTGCCTCTCAAAATTTTCGAAACCAAGCTGGGCTACAGCCGGGTCTGATCTACGCGTCTCGGGTAGGTCAACCATATGCGTGATTGACATGACGCGTTAAAAAAGCTCTTCGATTGCAAATAGACCTAGATAAAACTAAGACGATTTTTGTCTTTTAGCCGATGATAGGAGCCAGTAAGAAATGAAGGCAGATAGAAATAAAGGCGCCCAATGCGACGGCAGGAAGCGTGAAATTCATACAGTTTTCCCGAATTCGTTTTACTTTATAGCTCAAGTCTGAGTAGTTTGCATCATAAACTACAAAAAACTTCTTGAGAGTAATTGTACTTATGGGGTTGTATCGATATTTTTGGTGTTGGACGTGCTGTCAATCATGCTCAATAAACTCCTCTGTTTCTCCTCTAAAGCCATCTTTCATCTCTTCTGAGCACTCAAAGAGATCAGGTTTTGATCAAGTTCAGCCGTCGCCAGCACAACCGTTCCATTCGTTGCACGGCTGTTCCCAAAACACACGCAGCAAGCCATTGGGTGATTGAAAAACGATGCCGCCGTAGCCGTTGGTGCGCGTATACAACTTGCCCTGCTGCTCAGAGGTAAATCGATATTCGATACTTCCGCGGTACACGCTCACGTTGCCGCCCGACTGGCTAAACCCGCATCTCTTGGTTTCTGTTGGTTGCTGACCGGTTTGCTGAGTGAAGCACCAAACATCAGCTGTATCGGCCTTTGCTGGTGTAGCAATAGCGGCGACAGCGATGGCTATCGTTGTCAGAAAGATGCGGATCATCGGCAATCAGAGGGGCTAGAGGTGAACCAATGGGATGGCCTCAAACTTTCAATCAGCCTGGTTTCAACCGCCATCCACTTGGCAACCAAGCATTGCTCCCGCTGCTCCACCAACGGGTACGCCAATCCAGCGTCCATCCCCCCGCGACAAAGCAGCACCTGCAGCACTCCCGAGAAGTCCACCAAGAATGCTCCCTTCGATGCAGCTGTTGTCATCAACGTTTTGAGCCTTTGATGAATGTTTAGACGCTGGGTGCTTGCGAGCAGATGAATTTGACCGGCAGGGGATCTCAACCTTTTCGGTCCAGTTGCGAACATGCCCTGGCTTCTCTTTCGTGCCAGGGACGTATTCCTCTCGGTATTCATCGCGGAAGCATTGTGTACTTGTGGAATATCCCGGTTGATAGGTCGTTTCAGCGAAGAGTGGCTCTCCAATTGAGCACGAAAGTGGCAAAGCCAATAGTGCAGAGATCAAGCGTTTCACAACAACACGTCGGCTACCGAATCATCCTGCATTGAAAAAGGTTCGGGATCAAGTCCGAAGTTGTTACTGCCTATGACTTAAACGCAGATTTGGATCCAGTCTGATGGATGATGTTGGACGGCGAACATCAATGAGGCATTCAAATTTTAGCGCACTGAATTTATAGATTATTGAAAAGTGGTATCAGAAAATTTTTGGAATATAGGTTATTTATTTTGATCTTGTCTGTTGACATAGGGGAAGAAGTGAAAGGTGAAGTCTCGAATACTTATTAATAATTATGCAATTGATGGGGTATTGATTAGGGAGCACTTGTTCAACAGAGCCAACCAAAATGGCTGGCTCTGTTGAGGCTTGCTTCATTTTGATGGAGGCTAGATCAGCTGTAGGCCTTGGCCATCAGAGGTCCTGCTTGGTCGTCGGTCAGCACTGGTGTCACCTCCCAATCGAGGCATTCAGCCCATTCGGCAGCATGTTCATAGCAAGCGTCCGCAGTATCGGCTTCAACCAAAATCCAACCCTCGACGGAACCCGGAGCATGGAATCTCTTCCACGACTTGCATTCAGGAAACGGAGCCCCAGTGGCTAAGAACTTCTTGGCGGCAATTTCGTGGTAACCAGTCTTAAAAGACCAGTGCATTAAAAAGGTCATGCGAGTTGAATTGACCCTCAGACAATGACAGACTCTCGCGTCGTTGTCCGTTACCAATCGAACCTTGGTGTTGTGTCAAAAGCCGCCAAAGCGAAGACAAACTTCCAAAGCACCTAATCCAATGAGGAAGGAGCCACCAAGCAAGGCTAATTCTTTTGGTGTTTGTACCATTTGAATGAGGGCAGAGCCCGTGAGTAACACTCCAAAAAAATCTAAAGGAAACCTGAAGCCGCAACATGTCCGTTGATTGCGGTTTCACCGTGAGTGACGCGCCGATTTACGCAAGTTCATGAAATATGCGCAACAACCTGTGGGTTTGGGTGAGCTACTCAATACAACTAAATGCTTTGACTAAAGAAAAATCGATTGGTCGCTGATCATGTGCTGATTGTGATTGAGTGAATGCACCGCTGGTCCCAGTTCCAGCAGTCGTGTTGCATGTGATCGAGCGATCCTTTGCCAGGGAAGCCGAACCGGGCATCTCTGCGGTGATTGTCGTGTCCGTCACTGGCCTCTTAGTGGTGATGGCAGGAATTCCATTGCGTAGAGCTGGGACCCTTGATGGATGAAAAATTTTTCAAGATCCCCCAGATGGGTGATGTCGCCAGCAACGTTCGCTGCGATCGTCAGATCACAGACGTCATCATCAGAGCCCATGTCCGATAAAAATCTGAACAACAATGAAATCACTCATTTGGTAGATACATCGTCTAGTGAATGAAACTATCGATGTGATTTTTGAAGTTATTCCCTGCCATAATGATGATTTTTTTGCCTTGCTTGGATTCGTTGTTTCTGTGAATGCCATACGAGCTATTAACCAAGACTTCAATAACAATCAGCGTTAACGAAAGTCAACCCTACGAACATAGGATTATTTGAAAGATCACCATTGGATGACTCCGGAAGTTCTGCAGTGGTGCAAGCTTCTACCAGATTCCTTAGCCCTTTTGAATGACGCAAAATTATGATTGTGATCGTCCTGGCCAGCATCGGATGACCAAAAGTGCCACAAGGATGCCTAGGGCTACGTCAATAAAGCGGGTCGCTGCCGTAAGCCAAATCGCTGCTTGATCAGCCTCGGTGACCACCACGGTGAAGGCGATCGCTCCGAACCGTAATGAGCTCGGATGCAACCGTGCTGCATAACAAAGCCATCCCAACAGTCCAATACATAGTCCGTAGGTTAAGAGTGATTGTTGAACAAAACTCACTTGAACAGCCGCTAGCCCAACGCCGAGAAGGGTCCCAATTAAGCGACGTCGAGCGGTTTCAAAGGCACGATCAAAGGCCTCCAGGGAACAAACAATGGCGGATATTGGTGCCCAGTACGCATCTGGTAGCTGAAGAGCCTGGGCCGTCGCCAAAGCAAGAACGGCTGATAGTGCGATTTGTAGGGAGGAGCTGATTGATGCCTTCATCAACGGATCAGCACGATTGAGCAAGATTGTTGAGTGCTCACCATCACCGTGCTTCTCGTCCGAGAGATCAACAAAAGGACAATCAGGTCTCCAAAAAGAAACCCCCGCCAAAGGCAGGGGTTTCGAAATCAATCTCAGGAGTGTGTCCTTGTTTCCACCCTGTGAAGGATTTTTTCCTCACAAGGTAATCTTCCCCCTCCAGGCATGCACTGGCATCCCAGCGTGGGCCAGCTTGATGATTGGCGATTCCAATAGCATCCTTTTTCGGCTCGGTGCAGGATCTGTTTCAAGGCATCACACGCTCACCGATCTCCGTATCAATCAAGTCGGCGTTCAGGGCTGGGCGTTGTTGTTGCGATGAAGCTTGGTCGTTAGGAAAAAAACTGTTGAAGGAGCTTTAAAAAGCCTGTTGGCTGTCCCTCAAGGAGAGCCAACAGGCTTGAAGAGGCGACGATGACGGAACAACGCCGAGATTGACTTGATCCTAAAAAGACAACTGCCCGGAAAGCCACAACTCTGCCCCTTGGTTGGCCCCCTCACTTAATGCAAGGAAGCAGGTGGCAACGACGCCGCCAATGGTCAATCCCATACCCATCAAGATCAAAGCCATTAATCCCTGCTCATTCGTCAGAGGACGGGTGTCTTGGAAACGTCGCCTTGCCATTCGTGAAAATTATCTCCCTCTGTTGTGGCCACACTTCGCTAAAAAAACAACAGGCTCTTTCACCTATCTATTTCGCAGTGCAAGCGACACACCAGCCAACAACGTGACGAAGGGATCAGAAGCGATTGTTTGACCAACACCACCAACGCTCCCAATCACAACATCACCATGGGGAGATAACCCTTGGCGCAGACGACGTGATTCCGGTGGTGGTGGAGTGATTTTTCTGGTTGGCATGCAAAGCAGTTGCGAGAAAAAGCGCAGCAGCTAAGCAGAAAGCCATTGTGAGGATTGAACACCTCACGCATACCAACAGGTGTTCATCCGATGTCTAGCCATGAATCACCGGTATGAGCCCATGGAGACAAGAAAGGCTGAATGATGGCTGGAGCTGGAATCAACACACAGCTCCAATATCCTGAGGAATGCAAACAACACCTTCCCCATGCCTTGATGCCATAAAACCCTTACATGGGATGGAGAAGGGTCTGCAGACTGACGAAAATTATCGAGAAGTCGATCGGCAAGGCGTCTTCGGAAGACAGAAGAATGGTTTGGGGAGAATTGACAACGTATGGATTGATGAGTTATTAATTAGTTATCTGATTTACACAATCAATGCTCACCGGTTCCGACCTCCTCGCCAAAGTAAAGGAGCTTGGCGATGTGTCCAAATCCGACCTTGTCAAAGCCTGCGGTTACGTATCCACGAAAAAGGATGGCGGAGATCGTTTAAATTTCACGGCTTTCTATGAAGCGCTATTGGAAGCCAAAGGCGTAAGCCTGGCGACTGGTGGTGGTGCTGGAATTGGCAAAGGTGGCCGCAAGTTGAGCTACACCGCCAAAGTTCAGGGGAACGGCAATCTTCTCGTCGGCAAGGCTTACACCGCCATGCTTGAACTGGAGCCAGGTGCTGAGTTCACGATCAAGCTTGGTAAGAAAGCAATTCGTTTGGTTCCTGTTGGAGCCGAAGACGACGAAGAGTGATCAATCATTTTCTCGAAAGGGAAAACATCTGATCCAAAATCCTCGTAGCGATGCTGCGGGGATTTTTTTTGGAAAAATCAGGCCCATTGATTTGGTTACAGTTGAACGGAGGCATTGATTCTGTGCGCTATCAACCGAGCAAAGAGCATCTCGACAACCAAATTCCAAACACAATCAAGAAATTGCGGGATCTTATTCAGACGTTTCAAAAGGAAACCGGTGCTGATGATCCATTTATTCAAACAATGCTGAGCCAGCTTTCAGATTCATATCAATCCTCGCCATCACAGGATGGTGGGTTCGGATTTCGCTAGGCGTCATGCGATCAATGCCTTTCACCCCTCAAGCTGAGAATCCAAATCCAAATAGCAAAAAGTGTCCCGACGGGAAGAATGATCACAATTAATTGACTGATGATCAATTGACGGACGTCAGGATCCATGACAATCACTCTCTGGTGAGCGATTCCCGTTCGCTGCTTTTATGGGGTCAAACAACTAGTGACGTCGCGATAGATCACTGGAATGACAGTGATCGCCCTCGCACTTCAATCCACACTGCGGATCTTCGCTTCCGTACTGCCAGGGACGTCTCATCGCCCAGTACTCGTCGACCAATCCGAGCAGATTTGCCAGAAATTTTTCTAAGGAGGATTGGTGCTTCATGGTTGAACGATGATCGACAAAATGCTGATCAGCAACAAAGTTTTAGATTTAAATCAACAATCCGCTGAGTTCTTGCCTTGGTCGTGCCCGTCAGATCTTGATCGTTACCCCATATCAAGTAAATAATGCAAGACAGCCACTCGATAATGATCTCCAATACCGTGATCATTGATTGGCCCCGCGATTTCATCCGGTACCCGATGAATTCTGCTGATAGCCTTGATTTCGTAGGTATGGCCAGGGGGTGGACCTTCCCCACGACTGCAATTCCAAACACCGGTAGCTTCACCTTTGTAATGTCCAGAAATTTGGGCGGCATGGGCAAATATGTTCTCTCCCATCTGGCACATAACTATCGCGATGCATTCGTAAAATTCATCAGATGAGACGACATTATGTGTGTCCCTGATAGCGCATTCGTCCATCCCAAGGATCATGTCCTCTAAAGCCGTTTGCCCCACATAGCGCCAGCTTCGAATATTGATCTGAGAACTTGGTTTCATTGTCCGAACAAGCTCGAAAGAATCATTGTCTTTGATTGAAATTGTCGTTCAGGTTGTAATTCCTTTTGATGAGTCGTGAGTAGGAGTGATGAGATCAATATCTTGACTCCCTTCTCCACGACCAGGTGAAGATGACTTTGGACGACTTCTTCCATCTTGACGCCTTGTTTCCCCCTCCCTAGCCTTCCTCGTCTGATCTCATTGGTATGAAGGCGTTTGTTGCGACAACTTGTTTGCTGATCGCCATTGCACCTCAGGTTGAAGCATCGATTTTCTCGGTTAAACCCAACACCAACTTTTATTCAGCGCCAAACGCTTCCGACGCGACGCGTCTCAACCTGCCAGAGGTTCGCGTTCATATCCCCTCAATCAAAGACCACCAAGGGTTTTGTGAATTCAAGCTGATGTACAAGATCGCTGATCGATCCAATTCAGCCTTGCCTCAAACAGCTTGGGCACGCTGCGTCTCCATCGACCAGCTCATTCCTTCCCAGCCCAAACACGACGGTTAGATGTTGCTAGCAATGCCGCGCTAATGCTGGCTTGGTGGCGTGGGCGTCGAATCACAGCTTGAAAGATCTAGACATAGCTGAGTCATTCCATTACGAGTCGCGATCGCTCACAATGGGTTCGGGGCTTGAGACACCCCTCACACGGACCCGAGACTTCCTGCAAGCGTTGGAAGTCTTTTTTTTTGAGTGAGCTCTCCCGTCTACCCCAATTTGTCCCTGGCTGAGCGAGCATTGCAACCTGTGAGTTTGAGGCCCCGTCTTCGACCTTGGCTCGTCCTGTTGTTTACCACCCGCGCTACTCCGCTGAATTGCCGAGCACCCATCGCTTTCCGATGGCGAAGTTCAAGTTGTTGCATCAGCTCCTGCTTGACCAAGGACTGATTGAGCGCAAGCAGATTCACGTTCCCCTCAGCATCGCTCGGCGTGATCTGGAAGAGATCCATCCGCGTCGTTATCACGAAACGTTCAGCCGCGATCAACTCACTCGGCCTGAACAACGACGGATCGGGCTGCCTGCTACTTCCGCATTGGTGCAACGCACATGGCTTGCTGTGGGGGGGACGTTGCTGACGGCTCGGTTGGCGCTTCGGTATGGACTTGCCAACCATCTGGCAGGGGGAACACACCACGCCCACCCAGACTTTGGGAGCGGCTTTTGTATTTTTAATGACTGTGCTGTGGCCGCGAAGGTTCTTCTTCGACGACGCGAAGTCGAAAGAATTTTAATTGTGGATTTAGATGTGCACCAAGGTGATGGATCCGCCGCCTGTTTTCAGACGGATGAACGTGTCACAACTTTTTCGGTGCATGCCGCAAGCAATTTCCCCCTTCGGAAAGTGAACAGTGATATTGATATTCCCCTGCCCGATGGCACCGAAGATGGGGACTATCTCGCCGCCATCGGTGATCAACTCCCCAATGTGTTGGATGAACTCAAGCCACAACTTGTTTTATTTAATGCGGGGGTTGATCCCCATCGAGACGACCGACTCGGTCGTCTTCACCTGAGTGACGACGGGCTCTTGATGAGAGATCGATTGGTTTTGGATGCGTGTTTGCGACGAAAAATCCCGGTAGCAACGGTGATCGGCGGTGGCTACGACACTTTGGAGCCCTTGGTGCGCCGACACGCCATCGTGTTTCGTGCAGCGGCAGAACAGGCCCGACTTTTCAACCTGGCATGACAACTTCAGTTCTTCCTCCATGGCGACCATTGATCAAAGCTGCGCAACGACGTGAGGGGCGTTCGCCTTCCGCCCGTTGGCTGCAATTGGCCACTGTTGGACAGAACGGACAACCGCGCGTGCGGACCTTGGTTTTTCGGGCATGGACTGACGCCCATCAATTGGAATTGTTCACCGACACGCGCAGTCAAAAAATCAAGGATCTCGACCATCAACCAGCCGTTGAACTTTGCTGGCTCTTCACGAAGGCTCGAGAGCAATATCGATTTGGGGGTGTTGCCAATGTCATCAAAAGCGACAACAACCGTGAGTTATGCCTACAGAAATGGCTGAGTTTGAGCCCATCGGGTCGATCGGTATGGGGATGGCCAAGTCCTGGTGAAATGTTGAACCGTGATGCAGCATTTCCCGAGGCCTTATCCGATAACGAACCCATGCCAGATCACTTTTCGGTGTTGCGACTTGAGATCGATCATGTCGAACGTCTGCATCTTGGACCGCACCCACACCATCGAACACGCTGGCAGAGAAACCAAAACTGGCGAACTGAAGAACTCAACCCTTAAATCACCACCAGCGTGAGACGCGGCCCACCGATGGTTGGCCTGGATGGCTGGGGACTGTGACCACCGACAAACGCTGATGGTTCTTCTGATAATCAAACCGACAGAAACCAACTCCCGTGCCGGAGCAGGTGGACAGGCTGCTCAGCGGGACTGCTGACCATCGCCTTTCTTCTGGAGAGGGGGATTGCTTCGGGGCAGGTTGCCATCCCTTTTTCACCAAAGATCGGTTCGCTTCCAAAATCGTTTGCCGGGCCTCAAGTGCTGGCGCAGGCTCCGGTGTCGCAGCGGCGACTCCAGCACACAGCGGGGAAACCAAGATCAGAAGCAGAACAAAGCGTCCCATGCCGAGTCTCATCCATCTCTTTCCTAGCTGTGTAAAGAAAAGACGGCCACCATGATGTGAATTTATGCCTAGGTCGCTGGCTCAGGGCAGGGCCTTTATAGAAGAGGCTGAAGGCCAGAGGCGATCAGCATGCTCACAATCAATGCCACAGAAGCTTTCGAAAGATCAGCGCCTATCACCCGACTCCAGGGGCCACCATCTTGGAGCGCAAATGGTTGACCGCTCCGATGAGAATGAAAACGCAGCGCACCTTCACGCCCGCCTAACAGACCAAGAAACACCCATGTGGTGCTGAGCGGAAAGGAGGTGAGCAACGCACTTCCCACTAAGCAGCTGCCAAATAACAGGTCGATCACTGTGGCGGAACGCAGATCAGATGCGTTGGTTTTTGTGTGCAGAATGCCTTGAATAGGTCCCCCTCCAACGCTAATTAACCAGCACAGCCCAAGACAGAGCAAGACTGTGCACATCAGCATTGGTAAAAGTTCGAGTTGTCGGGGTAAAAAAATAAATACATTGGCAAGATCTTGGACCAACCAAATTCCCCAGAGAAATGCGGTCGCTAACCACTGCGCAATGAGCCAAACAGGGCTCACCGATTGAGCAGATTGATTCGTAATAAAAATCCATCGCTCGACGAGCCAAAGGCCAAGCCCATAAATGATCATTGCAATTAAAAATGCAATGAGATAACCCAATAATGACACTTTGATTAGGGAAGAGCTGTTCGTAAATTCAAATGTCGATAACACCAGAAAAGAGGTGCTTAATGGTGCACCCCATTGGGTGAGCAGCAGCATCGCAAGGGGAGGAATGAGGTACACCCAGGTGAATATTGCAGGCTGAGTAAAGACATGACCTGGAACATTGAGACGACCCCATGCAGGATCGCCTCCGTTCACGCTCCAGCCGAGCATTAACACCACCACGGATACTGTGCATAAAAAAATCATTTGGCACCACTTCGGTACATGACCTTGGTTGGCTTGTAGATAGGGTCCCAAAGTTTGTAGTGAGTCGTTTCGTATGATGGACAATAATGACAGCGTAAATCCCGCAATCATCCAAGACTTTGAAAGTATCAATTCCATTGATCTATTAACGCTTAGATTTCAAGCAAAAGTTTATGAAGAGCAGCTGTAATGGGAGACCCCGCCTGCATAGAAGAATGAGTCTGGGCGTAAGCGGTAATATTGATCTTCAATGGCTTGAGTTTGTTCCTCATAGGGTTGATTTAAGATGGCCTGGATCTGATGGATTAACGAATAGTCCCCGCGACTTGCTTGTTCATAGGCTGGAACAATGAGCCACTCTCGCCAGGTATATTTTGGATTGATTTTCAGCATGTTCTGAGATATAGCCTGTTGATTATTGGCGCTGGCAATCAATCGACTCCATTGATCAAACCAAGATTGCCACTGCACTTCTAGCTGCTGAGGAAGAGGCGTATAAAAACTTTTGTTTAGAGCTGAGAAATCAGTCGGTAAATGCGACAGCTCACGGAAAAAGATTGTGAAGTCGACCTTCGAAAGTTCAAGTAATTGCAATAAGCCATCACAGAGCTGCCGATCATATTGAGCCAATCCCAGCTTTTTAGCCCACATATCCTGCAGCTTTGCTTGCATATGTGATTCAAAATCTTTGCGAATTTGA
>ERZ802827.767-NODE-767-length-16768-cov-15.6122_pt1 | contig 16768 bp, 16 predicted proteins | sample MGYA00345652_ERZ802827 | MGnify/ENA primary metagenome ERZ802827 (study PRJEB30503, sample SAMEA104212372) | marine metagenome | biome: Westerlies Biome; feature: [SRF] surface water layer (ENVO:00010504) within the epipelagic zone...; material: water... | reverse complement strand
TAACAAATGCTGCTGAAGCTGAGTTTGCATATGAACAGCAAAACCTTTTAGTAAAAACTGCAGAACTTTACTTTGGTGTACTAAGAGAAATAGACAATATAAATGCTGCATTGTCAGAAGAAAAAGCTATAAAAAAACAACTAGATCAAGCTAAACAAAGATACGAAGTTGGACTTTCTGCAATAACCGGTGTCCAAGAAGCTCAACTTGCATATGATATAAGCAAAGCATCTAGGATTAATGCAGAAGGTCGTCTTTTATCTGCTCGTGAAGCACTAAATGCTCTTATTGGAAGAGAAATCTTTAGTCTAAATGAGCTCGGAGATGGATTATTAATTGAAGACCCAGATCCAAAATCAAAAGAAGAATGGGTAGATTTAGCATTGACAAATAATTATCAATTAAAAGCAGCTTATCTTAGGAAGAATGCAGCAAAAAATAATGCGCGAAGTGCTGCTTCTAACCACTTACCTAAAATAGATATTGTTGGTTCAAAATCAGAATCAGAAACCAATCAATTCAACTATGAAGGTTTTGATATAAATGGTCAGGGAATTCCTGTGCCTGAAGTAACTGGTAGAAGAAATTATGTTATTCAATTTAGTATGCCAATTTTTCAAGGCGGAGCTGTTAGTTCAAGAAGAAAGCAAGCATATGCACAATATGAAAGATCAAATGAAAATTCTATGTTTGCACAAAGAAGAGTAATACAAGAAGTAAGATCTGGTTACTCTAATGTAGTAACCTTAGTTGCAAATGTTACAGCACAAAAACAAGCAGTTATTTCTGCAACAAGTGCATTAGAGGCCACCCAAGTAGGATATAAAGTTGGTACAAGGAATATTGTTGACCTTTTACAAGCTGAAAAAAATCTTTACAGCGCAGAAAAAAATCTTTCAAACACAAAATATGATTACATTCTTGCAAAGCTAAAACTTAATTTAGCAGCTGGTATTATTTCTCCTGGTGATCTTGTAAACATTAATAACTTGCTCAAATAGTTTATGCCAGAACTTCCAGAGGTTGAAACAACCTTTAGAGCAATTGAAAAATTTAAAGGCAAAGTCTTAGTCAGAACAAAGATCAATAATAGAAACCTTAGATGGAAGGTTGATAAAAACATTGAGATCAAAACTAAAAACCAAAAAATACTTGATATAAAAAGAAGGGCAAAATATATAATTATTGAATTAAAAAATTCATCTTTATTGATGCATTTAGGAATGTCTGGAAATCTTAGGATCGCAAAAAAAAATAATAACTATTTTCTAAAACATGATCATATAGAATTCGTCTTCGAAAAAGAAAGAATAATTTTTAATGACCCCAGAAGATTTGGTTCACTTCATATTACAAAAGATATTGAAAATCATAAATTAATAAGGAATCTTGGTCCAGAACCACTCTCAAAATCTTTTAATAGTAATTATTTATTTAATTTATGCTCTACATCTAAAACTAATATTAAAACTCTACTCATGAATCAAAAAAATGTAGTTGGTATTGGTAATATCTATGCATCAGAAACATTATTTTTAGCAAAAATACATCCACTAAAAAAAGCTAATAAGATCAATATTGATGACTGTAAGCTAATAGTAAATTCCGCAAAAAAGGTATTAAAAGCTGCAATAAAATTAGGAGGCACAACCCTAAAAGATTTTTATTCAGCCGATGGAAATCCTGGATATTTTAAAATTAAATTAAATGTTTATGGTCGAGAAGATTTAAAGTGCAACAAATGTAACAGCAAAATAAAAAAAATTAATGTAAATAATCGTGCTTCTTTTTATTGTTCAGCTTGCCAAAGTTAAGTTTCCAATTTTGCTTTTAAAGCTTTTTCAACAATTGGATGAACAAATTTTGAAATATCACCTTTAAGATCAGAGATCTCTTTTATGAGACTTGATGATACATATATTAATGTTTCTTTTGGAGTCAAAAAAATACTTTCTATATTTGGCGCAAGAGATCTATTCATAGTTGCTAATTGAAACTCATATTCAAAATCAGATACTGCTCTCAACCCTCTAATAATTGCACATGCTCCATAGTCTTTTGCTAGATCAACTGTTAGCTTCCTTGGAAAACCTACAACCTCTACTTTATCATTATCTTGATAAATTGAAGCTGCTAAGTTAATTCTGTCTTCTAAAGTAAACATAGGATTTTTAGATTCACTTTTTGCTATTGCAACAACAACTTTATCAAAAAGACCACATCCTCTTTCAATGATATCCATATGCCCATATGTAATAGGATCAAAGGAACCAGGGTAAATAGCAATTCTCATATTCAAATCATACTAAACGAAAACTATTAAGCAACCCAAATTATAGACACTAATATGAAGAAAATTGCAAGGGACATAAAAAAATAAAAATTTCATATTTGATACTAATTAATTTTTTATATATCATCATAGGTTCATACTAACGGGGGAGTAATATTTTTTACTCAAAATTAATAGGAGTTTAATATGAAATATTTATTAATCTTAGGTAGTGTTATTGCGCTTCCTTCATTTGCCGCTGGTGGTGGAGACTTAGATATTAGTGATGGGGTTGGAATTTCATTCTGGCTTGTTACAGCTGCTATGTTAGCCGCAACAGTTTTCTTTTTCGTTGAAAGAGATCAAGTAAGTGCAAAATGGAAAACATCTTTAACAGTATCAGGTTTAATAACCGGTATTGCTTTTTGGCATTACTTATACATGAGAGGAGTTTGGGTAGAAACAGGTGATTCACCAACAGTGTTTAGATACATTGACTGGTTATTAACTGTTCCATTACAAATGGTAGAGTTCTATCTAATATTAGCGGCATGTACTAATGTTGCTGGTTCTTTATTCAAGAAACTACTTGGCGGTTCATTGGTAATGTTAGTCGGCGGTTTCCTTGGTGAAGCTGGCATCTGGGATGTAACTATTGCATTTGTAGTAGGTATGGCTGGATGGTTATATATGATCTATGAATTATATGCTGGTGAAGGTAAGGCTGCTGTAAAAACTGCAAGTCCTGCTGTTAATTCTGCATACAATGCAATGATGCTAATTATTGTTGTTGGATGGTCTATCTATCCTGCAGGATATGCTGCTGGTTACTTAATGGGTGGTGAAGGCGTATATGCTCAAAATCTAAACTTAATTTATAATCTTGCTGACTTTATAAACAAGATTCTATTTGGTTTAATCATTTGGCATGTTGCAGTTAAAGAATCTAGTCATTCACACTAATTCTTAACTAATAAACTAAACCCGGCTTATGTCGGGTTTTTTTATGCCTTAAAAAAGAAATGTTTATATGCAATTTATTAAGGTGAAATAATCTCACCATCATAAGCTATTAAATTACCTGAATTTTCAATAGTTGTTTTTTCAATAACATCCAAAAGCAGATCCCTGCTCTGCTCAGGGGAAAATAACTTACCTTTGGCTACATTCTTTTTGAAAGGCTCGCTGAGATTACTATCTACTGTTCCTGGTTGTAATCCTAATACCACTGCTTTAGGATTTGTTCTTTTTAATTCAATGCTAAAGTTTTTAATTATTTGATTAAGTGCTGTTTTGCTTGCCCTATATGAATACCAGCCACCGAGTTTATTATCAGAAATACTACCCACTCTTGCACTCAAAAAAGCTAAGACAGACTTAGTATCTTTTCTTAGTAAAGGTATGAAATATCTTCCAATTAATGCAGGCCCAATGGTATTTACGGCCATAACTTTTGCCATGGTTGAATAGTTTATTTCTCTAACGCTTTTTTCTGGTCCAAAATTTTCAGAATGAAGAATTCCTGTGGCAACAATAATGGTATCAATAGGATGATCTTTTATGTTTTCTGCAGCATCCTCAATACTGGCTTGATTCTCAATATCTAGATCAAAACTTATTATTTTTCTGTTTTCAGAACTTATTTTCTTTCTTGAAAATGCAAATACATGATCTACTGATTCATCTTTTGAATAATACTCAACAAAGGCTTTTCCAATAGCGCCTGTTGCACCTACTATTACTACATTTTTTTTAATTGTCATAATAAATATAAAGGTAAATTTAGTTTTTCTTTTTTGAATGCTTATTGATAGAAAATAAATATACCATTGTTATTGATATAGCATTAAAATTTTTCACAGAATTTGATGAGGAAAGATATGGGATTTGAGATAAGTGATAAGGCAAAACAAATTACTTACTTAGAAGAAAAAGGGAGTCTAAGACTCCCTCTTATATTAAAGTCTAGTCCTTAAGGGGATAACTAGAAATTATATTTAATGCTAAAACCTTGGGTTTTTGGTTTCATCATGAACACTGCAAAGTTACCACCAGCGACTGGACTAGGGGCTGTTACTAACCTTTCATATACATCATCGGTTGCATTCTTGATCCAATATGCAACTTCTAAATCATCATTAGACCAAGCTATTTTTGCATTTAAATTCTCTCTATCTCGCTTCTCCTTAAAGGATGCAGGGAGAGTTACGATTGCTGGATCTGTTGAATAATTTGCAGTCACTTCATGCTCATCATCATATGAATAGTCAATTCTAGTATGCACCTTTCCATTACCTAGCAACATGAAATGAGAGATTCCAAAGTTATACGCCATTTTTGGTGTTAATCTAACAGCTGCATTTGTTGAAATATCAGCATCATCATCATCAAGCTTCATATAACCAATATTTGCAACTAAATCTGGGGTAATTTTAGTAACTACATTAAGGTCAACGCCAAGTCTCTTTGCTGGTATTGTTGAGTTATAAACAGCAGTTCCAGTTCCACTAGGCACTTGCAAAACGCCCTGTAGATTTTCAGTTTCGCTATTAAAAATAGTAGCGTTTAATTGAGTTTTGCCATCATTAATTATTGACTTTAATCCAACCTCAAAATTGGTAGACTCTTCATCATTATATTCTCTTGGATAACTATCATCCCCTCCAGTTGAATTAAATCCACCAGACTTAAAACCAGTAGCATATGATGTATAAACCATCACATCTTCAGATAAATCTTTCTGAAGACTTAAAGAATATGTGGTTGAGTTTTTTTCTCTTTTGAACTCTCCATCAACTGGATTCATAAAGCCATTTAAAGGCCATGCAGCAGCTGTAGCTTGTCTTGGAACAGTTTGACCAGCCATGGCAGGCTGATCAAGAGCATTTGCCATAGCTGCACTTAATGTCATTGTTCCTGGAAGGATTGTTCCTGCATAAAGATCTGCTTCTTTAGTCTCATCACTAAATCTTAAGCCTACAGTTAGCCTTAGCGTATCGTTAATATGATTTGTTGCAGAACCAAAAACAGCAAACAAAGAGTCATCCCATTTCATATCATTTTCAATACGATCACCCGTTTTTACCATAGCAGCAAGACCACCAGTAGATTGAGCCTGTACACTTAATGCCTGAAGTTGAGCCTCTTGAGCAGCAGTAGCTTGTCCAGCTTGAACTAACTGAGTAAGCTGAGCAATATTTGTTTGAAGGCCTGCAAGAACAGCAGCAAATGTAGAATCCCAATCTGTACCTATAGATACTGTTTTATCTCCTCTTTCATAAAGATCGCTTTCATAGTGAAATAATCCAACCAGATATTCCCATTTTCCAATCATATTCGATGCAAATCTGATTTCAGTAGATAGCGAGCTGCCACCAATATTCCGATCAGAATTTGCCATATCTACAGAGCTAAAATCAGCATCTACATCTTTGTAAAAGTCATATTTATTTCTTGATATGATTGCTGTTAAAGTTCCATTTTCTCTGTCTTCATCAACTCTTAAGCTAGTTAAAGATGAATCTAAATCAAATTGTGGTCTATCAGTAGATGAAAAAATATAATCAGTTGTATCATCATTCTGAAGGGTTCTTTGGTTAACTAAAGCTCCGGCTAATAAAACCGGGTTATTTGGTTGTGAGTCAGCAGCACAGCAATTACCATTTTTTGCAGTATCAGTATGAGTAAATACTATAGAACGGTTATCACTTGGATTAAAAAAAAGTTTTAAAGATACAGTTGTGTCATCTTCGTTATTTGCTGTTGAGTTGTCATAGACATTTTTCATCCATCCATCAGCTTCATTTTTATTAAATGAAACTCTCATCGCCGAATTATCACTTAATGTTTTAGTAATGCCCCCAGTAACTCTTTGCTGATTATAATCACCAGATTCTATCTCTATAAATCCTTCATCATCTCCAATTACAGGAGTTTTAGTTACTATATTTACTACACCAGCATTAGCATTTTTACCATATAAGGTTCCCTGTGGTCCTTGGAGCACTTCAACCCTAGCAATATCCGTTAAATCATTTAAACCCAATCCTGTTCTATTTAAATAGACGCCATCAACTATTATGGCAACTCCTGCTTCTAAGGAAGTATCAGATTGACTTGAGCCAACACCTCTTATTCTCATTGAGGCCTGGAATGGATCAGTATTATAGTTAGCTGTAAGAGAAGGTATTCTTGCAGCAACATCTCTCATGGTATCAATATTTAGACTATCTATTTGATCTGAAGTTAATACATCAAGAGTTATTGGAACATCTTGAGCACTGGCATCTTTTTTAGTTGCAGATACTATAACCTCTTCAATCGCATCTGAATCTTGTGAAATTAGATTTAAAGATGTAAAAAAAACACCAAAAAATAATACAAAGCTTAATAAATTTTTTATTATTATGTCCCCCTAATTTGAACGTGAAAACTAAAAGATATCATAGTTAGAATTCCTTAGATTGTTAAATTCTGATCAGAGTATGATTATATGCAAACAGTAGTTATCTTGCTATTTTTTTTAAGCTGCTTGATGCTATGAAATTTGATCCCTGAAGTAACTCTTCAATATTTTCTAATATTGTTTGCTTTACTGCTCTTACAATTGGATTAGACCTTGAAAGCTCATGCTGAATTAAATAAAAGCCAATTTTAAATGAATACTTATCTTTATCATATGACTCTAGTCGAGGGTCATTATCGCCATCCAGATCAGTTAAAAAAGTAACGCCATTACCTGAAGCCACAAATGCATGAGCATCTTGATATGAGTTTGATGAAATTATTATTTTAGGATTTGTGAAAAAGTTTCTAACAATAAAGTCAGTATCCTCAGCATCAGTTCTTTTGTATGTTACCCATTCAAAGTCATCAGTATTTTTAATATTTTTTAGATACTCTTTTGAGCCATAAATGTGCATATCTATTTCACCAAGCAGAGTTGCTATTGAGTCCTCAGGCGGGCTAGTTGTTCCTATAAATCCAATATCATACATCTCTGTTGTAAGATCTGAAGAATCTGCATGATTCATTATATGAATATTTAACTTCGGGTAATTTTTTCTAAGCTTCGTGATGATATCTGTCATATTTTTACCACCCTCACTTTGTTTATAAATAACTAATTTTCCATCCATTAATTCTGGATTAGGGATAAATCTCTCTTTTAATGCAGATATTTTAAAATCAATTTTTTGAACTTCTTTATATAGATCTTTGCCGTGTATTGTTAACGCATATCCTGAATTTCTTCTTTCAAATAATTTAATAGCTAGTTCTTTTTCTAATTTTTCAATTTTTCTTGAAACGGTAGAATGATTAACTCCCATTTCTTTAGCACAGCCACTCAAAGTGCCATGATTTGCACATGAAATAAAATATTCTAAATTTCCCCAGTCGAGCATTTTAATTAATTAAAGTGTTTAAATTTGAACATAATATACTATGGCTGATCAAATATAATCAATATGTAAGCTCATATTTGTTATATGAAGAATTAGATATTTAGATTAGACTCAGACTATATGAAAAAATATGTCTTATTGTTTATAGTTTTGTTTCTTATCATTTCTGGATGGATTTATAAACGAGAAATTGCTTTAACTATTTTACCGATTGCTCTAAACATTAGTACCCCTATTGCAGATAATCAGGAAATCGAATGGCAAAAATCAGACTCTAAAAAAAATACAGATAAGCCAAATATTATTCTTATTTTGGCAGATGACTTAGGCTTTAATGATGTTTCTTTCTACAATGGTGGAGCAGCAGATGGCAGCTTAATGACACCCAATATAGATCAACTGGCAAAAGATGGTGTTGCATTTATGAATGGTTATGCAGCGAGTCCTGTTTGTTCGCCTTCAAGAGCTGCAATTATGACAGGCAGATATTCAAGTAGATATGGTTTTGAATTTACGCCTTATCCTGCCTCAGCTGCAAGAATTATGAATATGTTAAGACGAGATGGTGAGGTAGAAAATATTGAACTTGAAAATGTTCAATGGGATGAAGTGGGTTTGGCGGTAGGGGGGTTGCCAGCTGAGGAAGTTACTATTGCTGAGCTGCTTAACGATAATGGTTACTATACTGCACATATTGGTAAGTGGCATTTAGGAGGTTTCACAGATGGAATGAGACCAATTGATCAAGGTTTTGATGATAGTCTTATGTTGTATAGCAGTTTGTATCTTCCAAAAAATCATCCAGATGTAATTAATGCAAAGATAGATTCTAGCGTAGAAGATATGATTTGGGCATCCTCACAATATGCAACTCAGTTCAATGGAGGCGAGCCATTTAAGCCCGCAGGATATATTACAGACTACTATACTGATGAAGCCATAAATGTAATTAACAATAATCTGAATAGACCTTTTTTCATTTATTTAGGGCATTTTGCTCCACATAATCCTCTTCAATCACTTAAAAAAGATTATGAAAAACATCAACATATGCAAAATCATACACTACAAGTTTATTCTGGAATGATTGAAGCTCTTGATAGGTCAGTAGGAAAAATAGTAGAAACTTTAGAAAAAAATGGTTTATCAGATAATACCCTAATAATTTTCACCTCGGATAATGGTGGAGCAGGATATATTGGATTACATGATATCAATAAGCCATATCGTGGTTGGAAACTTACTCATTTTGAAGGAGGAATGCACATACCCTTTTTTGCAAAATGGCCTAATAAAATTCCAAAAAATACCATCTATAACAAAAGAATTCATCATACTGATATATTCAGCACCATTCTTAGTGCAGCTGGTATTGAACAACCAAAAAATATTCAAATAGATGGTAAAAATCTTATTCCATATCTAACTGAAAAAAAAATTGGGGAACCTCATGAAACCTTGTATTGGAAAAATGCAACTTATCTAGCAATTATTCATGATGATTGGAAATTAATGAGATCTACATATCCAAAAAAGCAAGAGTATTTATTTAATTTAAAGAATGATCCATACGAAAAAAATAATCTCGCAAGTGTTGAGATTGATATTAAAAATGCATTGCATCGAATGATGGATGAACATGTTGAATCTATGCCAAAACCTAAATGGCCGCAATCAGTTTTTATGCCAGTCACAATAGATAACCCAATCACAGAGTATAAAGAGAGTGATGAATTAATTTATTGGCCTAATTAAATTTACTAGTTATTAGAGAGGAGTAAATGAAAGTTTTAAGAACACCAGATAAATGTTTTAAAAACATCAAAGATTATCCATTTAATCCAGTTTATACAAACATAGAAACGAAAGATGGCACTATTTTAAGAATTCATCATATTGATGAAGGTCCTAAAAATGGTCCCATTTTGCTAGCAATGCATGGCCAGCCAGTATGGAGTTATCTCTATACCAGAATGATTCCATTTCTAACTAAAGCAGGAATAAGAGTTGTAGCTCCTGACTTAGTTGGTTACGGTAAGTCAGATAAGCCAGCTGCCAGAGCAGACTACTCTTATCAAAATCAAGTTGACTGGATGGGAGAGTGGCTAAAGAAAAATAATTTTGAAAATTTAACTTTTTTTGGACAAGATTGGGGAGGATTAATTGGTTTGAGAATGGTGGCTGCAGATCCGGATAGATTTATAAAAATTGCTATGGGTAATACGGGACTTCCGTATAACCCTAATGCCCCTAAAGAAGTTATAGATGAAGTAAATGATTTTAGGGCATCAAATAAAAAAATAAGCTTTTCTAGAATGTCTAAAGAACTTAGCAAAATGGATAGAAATAAACATATGGCAACGAAATTTATGTACTGGCAAAAATTTACCTGGGATTCAGAAAATCTTCCAATCGGTTTAATTAACTCCTGGCAAATGGAGAGTCAGTTTAGGAAATCTCCGGTCAAAGCATATATCCATATTCTGTTGCAAAAAATTGGACTAGAAAAAATTTCACCCTTTTATACTGATTTAATGAAAGCTTATGAAGCGCCCTTCCCTAACCCATCATATAAAATGGGCCCAAGAGCAATGCCAAGCCAGGTCCCAATGATACCTGACCAGTCTTTAGATGCTCAGAGAAAAGCAAGAGAGTTTTTTAAAACTTCCGAAAAACCTTTTTTAGCTGTTTTTGCAGGCAATGATCCTGTGACAAATGGGGCTGAGAGAGATGTTTTGAGAATGGCTCCAAATGCAAAAAGTGCTCCTCATATTGGCGGGGGTCATTTTTTTCAATGGACTAAAGCAGAGCCACTATCTAAGATATTAATTGATTTTATAAAAGAGTAATATTTATGATTCATTTATATACAGCCTCAACACCTAACGGTCATAAAGTTTCTTGCTTGTTAGAAGCATTAGAAATGCCCTATGAAGTTCATCCAGTAAATCTTGCAGATGGTGAACAAAAAAAACCTGAATTTTTAAAGATTAGTCCTAATGGCAGGATTCCAGCTATTGTAGATACTGAAAATGATAATCTTTCAATCTTTGAATCTGGAGCAATAATGCTCTATCTTGCAGAAAAGGCAGGAAAGCTTATCCCAAGTGATCTTAAGGGAAGAGCAAAAGTTACTGAATGGCTTATGTTCCAAATGGGTGGCATCGGTCCAATGATGGGTCAAGCAAATGTTTTTTTTAGATATTTCCCTGAGAAAATTCAACCAGCAATAGATAGATATCAAAATGAATCACGGCGTCTTTTTGAGGTTTTAGATACTCATTTAGCTGACAATGAATGGCTAGCTGGAGAATATTCGATTGCAGACATTGCTAACTGGTGCTGGGTTAGAACTCATAACTGGTCGGGTGTATCAATTGATGGACTGACCCATCTTGAAGATTGGAAAAATAGAATGTATGAACAGCCAGGAATGATTAAAGGAACTAAGGTTCCAGTTGATAGAGAAAGTATCATAAAAAATAAAGAAGATGAAAAGGAATTTATAAAAAACGCACAAAAAATGGTAAAAAAATAAGGAGAAAATCTTATGTTAAAAGTTCATTTTACACCTGGAACTAGAGCAGGAAGAGTGGTTTGGCTGCTAGAAGAATTAGGATTAGATTATGATGTGAATATCTTGCCTTTTACAAAAGAGGGTTTGAAATCTCCTGAACATAGATCTAGACACGCATTAGGAAGGGTGCCAGTTCTTGAAGATGGTGATATTTCCATATTTGAATCTGGAGCAATTATTCAATATATCCTCGAGCGTCATAAAGATGGTGGTCTTAAACCTTCGACAGATTCAGAAGAGTTTCCTTACTATCTTCAATGGTTTCATTATTGTGAGGGTATGGTTATGCCGCCAATGAATCAAGTTGTGGTTCAAACAATTCTATTGCCACCGGATAGAAGAGATGAAAATGTTTTAAAGCAAGCTCAGAACCTTATAACAAAATCTCTAGGGCCGGTAAATGACAATCTTGCTGATAAAGAATACTTAGTTGGTAATTTTTCTGCAGCTGATCTCATGCTTGGTCATTCATGCTTTATGGCTAATAGGTTAGGGTGCGTTCCCGAAGAGATGAAGCACATTAAAAATTATGTAGCTCGCATTGAAGCAAGACCTGCATTTCAAAAAGCCATAACCTTAGGAGAATAATATGAAATATAAAAATAGTGTTCACCCAACAAAAGAGCAAATGGAAGGATTTCTTGAGGGTGACAATGAAGCACCTATCGCCATGCTTAATCTTTTGAAGTTTAAAGAAAAAGCTGAATACGAGGATGGTCGAGATACTGATCTAACTGGCGAGCAAGCATATGCCATATATAGTTTAGAGGTTGTTGAACATTTAAAAAAAGTGGGTGGTAAAGTATCTTTTGGCGGGTCTATAAATCGCCTAATGCTTGGAGAAATGGATGATCTTTGGGATGCAACATTTATTGCTAAATATCCTAGCAAAAAGGCAATGCTCAAAATGATTACAGATCCTGACTATTTAGAAAGTAATAAGCATAGAGTGGCAGGACTTGCAGGACAGCTTAATATCGAAGTTAAAGAATATAAATTTTGAAACAATTCCAAACAGTAAGATGACTGAAAAAATAAAAGTCTTTGGAGCTACACCCTCTCCTTATACACATAAAATGATTTCTATTTTAAGGTATCGACAAATTCCATATGAAGCATATATGGGAGATGTTGTAGGAAGATTAAAAAAATTAAATATTGAGCCGCCACAACCAGTTTTGCTCCCAACTATATTATTAAAAGATGAAGCCAATAATTTAATTCCAACCACGGACTCTACTCCTATTATAAGAAGATTAGAAAAAGAATATTCTGAGAGAAAATTACTACCAGATGACCCTGCGCTTTCTTTTATAAACTATTTACTAGAAGATTTTGGCGATGAATGGGTCACTAAATATATGTTTCACTTTAGATGGTACTTTGAAGAAGATTCAGATAATGCAGGTACAATCCTGCCTTTAGTTGATCTTGGCACTGATACACCTGATGAAGCACTTATAGAATTTAAAAAATTTATTTCAAATAGACAAATTGAAAGACTATGGGTTGTTGGCTCTAATGATATAACAGCTGGTTTAATTGATTCTAGTTTTAGAAGATTTGTGAAACTTATGGATAATCATTTATCAACAAGTAAATTTCTTTTTGGTGAAAAGCCCTCTTCTGCCGATTTTGCTTTTTATGGTCAGTTGACTCAGCTTATTGGATTTGATCCAACTTCAAGAAAAATAGTTTATGACTCATCTAAAAGATTAATTGCTTGGGTTGATGTAATGGCTGATCTTTCAGGTCATGATGTAAACAATTGTAAATGGACGGTTCTTGAAGATAGTCCAGAGACTTTAAAAGAACTTCTCAAAGAATTTGGGAAAATGTATGCGCCTACATTGGTTGCAAACGCCAAGGCAAAAAATTCTGGAAATGAGACATGGGAAATTGAAATAGATGGTTCGATATGGAAACAAAAGACATTCTCATATCAGGCTAAATGTTTAAAGTGGATAAAAGATGAGTTTAATGTGTTAAATGAGCATGATAAAAAAAGAGTGATGAAATATCTTGATGGAACAGGGTGTGAAAAAATCTTAGGATAATAATATGAAAATAAAAGATAAAAGAATTGTTGTAACTGGTGCCGCTAGCGGTATTGGTTTAGCGCTATGTGAAGAATTTCATGTAAGTGGAGTCAAGTCAATTGTCTGTGTAGATATAAATGAAGATGGTGCGAGGAGTATTGCAGAAAAAGTTAATGGCATTGCTATAGCTGCTGATGTGTCTAGTGAAAAAGATATTATTAATGTGATTGAAAAAGCAAATGAATATTCTGGAGGAATTGATATATTTTGTTCGAATGCTGGAGTTGGTGGTGCTCCAATGCTTTTAGAAACAACATCTGAAGAATGGAATAGCACATGGAGTATAAACGTAATGTCTCATGTCCATGCTGCAAGACATGTATTACCTCAAATGCTTGAAAGGGGTGAAGGTTATCTAATGAATACAGCATCAGCTGCAGGTTTGTTATCACAAATAGGTGCAGCTCAGTATGCTGTTACTAAATCAGCGGCAGTAAGTTTTGCTGAGTGGATAAAAATTACTTATGGTCAAAAAGGTATTGGTGTTTCCTGTCTTTGTCCTCAAGCTGTAAGAACTGCTATGACTGCTCAAGGTGCTGGAGTTGCTGGAGTGGATGGAATGCTTGAACCAGATGTGGTAGCTAAAGATGTTTTAGACGCAATTGAAAAGGAAAGATTTTTAGTGTTACCTCACAAAGAGGTTGGCGAATATGTGCAAAGAAAAGGTAATGACAGAGATAGATGGATAACCGGCATGCAAAGACTGCAAAAACAATATGAAGATTTTTATGAAAACTGGGTTAGTGGAAATAAAGGAGAAAATAATGAAAACTAAAATTACAGAATTGTTTGGAATTGAGCATCCTATTATTCAAGGTGGTATGCATCATGTAGGTTTTGCTGAACTTGCTGCAGCTGTTTCTAATGCTGGCGGCCTTGGAACTATTACCGGCTTAACCCAGGGAACGCCTGAAAAATTAGCTAACGAAATTGCTAGATGTAAAGAAATGACAGATAAGCCTTTTGCTGTTAATTTAACTTTTCTTCCCTCTTTAACACCTCCAGATTATCCTGGATTAATTAAAGAAATAATCGATGCAGGTGTCCCAGTAGTCGAAACTGCTGGAAGAAATCCTGCTGAATATTTACCTGCATTAAAAGAAGCTGGAATAAAAGTTATTCACAAGTGCACTTCTGTAAGACACTCTATAAAAGCTCAATCAATTGGTTGTGATGCTGTATCAGTCGATGGTTTTGAGTGTGGAGGTCACCCAGGAGAGGATGATATTCCAAATTTTATTTTACTACCAAGAGCAGCAGAGGAATTAGAAATTCCGTTTGTTGCTTCAGGCGGTATGGCTGACGGAAGGAGTTTAGTTGCTGCTATGGCTCTTGGAGCAGAAGGAATGAATATGGGTACAAGATTTATAGCAACGCAAGATGCACCTGTTCATCAAAATGTTAAAGAAGCTATTGTTAACGCAACTGAACTGGATACTCGATTGATTATGAGATCATTAACAAATACTGAAAGGGTTCTTAATAATGAAGCAGTAGAAAGGCTCATGGAAAAAGAAAAAGCATTAGGTGATGATCTAAAATTCGAGGATATCATTGACGAAGTTGCCGGAGTTTATCCAAAAATTATGCATGAAGGAACAATGGAAGCTGGAGCTTGGTCTTGTGGAATGGTTGCTGGGCTCGTGAATGATATTCCAACAGTCCAGGACTTAATAAACAATATTATGTCCCAGGCTGATGAAATAATTAAATCAAAGCTACAAAATTTCTAAGATTTATTTTTTATAATTTGCAGCTTCTTCTGATCCGTCAGTTGCTGTTCCTTTGGTATAAGAGTGAGCTCCCATTCCCGCAAGATCTCCGTCTTTGACAATTAAGTATGGTTCCCTAATTGGTTCACCGGAAAAGAAACACTCTAGTATTTCTCTAACACCAGCAGCATACCTAGCTTGTGCAGATAATGAGGTTCCAGACGTATGAGGAGTCATGCCATGGTTAGGCATTGTTCTCCAAACATGATCATTAGGGGCTGGTTGTGGAAACCAAACATCACCAGCATAGCCACTTAACTGACCTGACTCTAAAGCTCTAGCTATTGCATCTTTATCACATATCTTTCCTCTAGCAGTGTTAACTATATATGCTCCCCTTTTCATCTTGTTAATCATTTCGTCATCAAATAAATGTTCTGTTTTTGGATGAAGCGGACAATTAATAGTAACAACATCACATACTGAGACTAAAGATTCTACTGATTCGTGATAAGTTAAATTTAATTCTTGCTCAACTTCATCAGACAATCTATGTATATCAAAATAATGAAGATGTACATCAAATGGTTTCATCTTTCTTAAAGCATCTATACCAATTCTTCCAGCAGCAACTGTTCCAATATGCATTCCTTCAACATCATAAGATCTTTGCACGGCATCAGCTATATTCCAGCCGCCCTCATTAACAATTCTATGCTGGTTGTGGTAATCCCTTACCATTGAAAGAATCATCATGACAATGTGCTCTGCAACTGATCTTGAATTGCAGTATGTCACTTCCACAACATCAATGTTGTGATCCATGGCTCCTTGAAGGTCAACGTGATCTGAGCCTATTCCAGCTGTTATTGCCATCTTAAGGTTTGGTGCAGATTCCATCTTTTCACGAGTCAAATAATATGGGAAGAAAGGTTGAGATATTACAATGTCAGCATCCACCAATTCTCTATCTGCTTCACACCCCTCGCCATCTTTATCTGATGTAACAACTAATGTGTGTCCAGCATCTTCTAAAAACTTTCTAAGCCCTAATTCTCCAGATACACATCCAAGAAGTTCTCCTGGTGTAAAATCAATAGCTTTTGGAGATGGCAGAGTCATACCATCTGGATATTTATCTATTTTTGGTAAATCGTCTCTAGCATACTTACTGGGCATACCAGTTTTTGGATCATCGTATAAAACACATAATATCTTCATAATCTCTCCCTTAATGTGAATAATTCACCTTTTACTAGAACAGAAATTATTTAAAAAAACAAGAAAAATATATAGAAGTTAGGCTTTGATTAGAGGGTTATGTTTAACTCTATCTGGAATATCTTCTGCACCTGGTACCCCCCTTGCGATTAAGAAAGGTTTAAGAGCTTCAATAGCCTTGGGCTCATCATAATGACCAATACCAGGATGGAGGTGATGTATAAAATGAAGTTGCATTGAATGATTTAAATATCTAGGCATCCAGTGGCTCCAAAATCTTGTATCTTTGTATCGACCAGACTCAGTTTGGTAATGAGGATACCAACTAAAAAAGATAGAAAGATATATTATTCCAAACTTACTTGGCAGCCACCATAATAGAAGAGTCTCCAAGGGAAATAATACTACTAAAGTCAACAAAACAACCCTATATAACATTCCTATATTCAAACCTTTATTAAAGGATTTCATGAATGCTTTAT
>ERZ802827.766-NODE-766-length-16788-cov-23.482_pt1 | contig 16788 bp, 18 predicted proteins | sample MGYA00345652_ERZ802827 | MGnify/ENA primary metagenome ERZ802827 (study PRJEB30503, sample SAMEA104212372) | marine metagenome | biome: Westerlies Biome; feature: [SRF] surface water layer (ENVO:00010504) within the epipelagic zone...; material: water... | reverse complement strand
GTAAATGGTTCTTTTCTTGCAAAGTCATAATAAAAACCATTTTCAATAGAAGGTCCAATAGTAACTTGTGTTCCAGGAAAAAGGGATTGCACTGCTTCAGCCATAACGTGTGCACAGTCATGCCTAATAATATCTAAAGCCTCTTCATTTTCTCTTTTAATTATAACAACTTTGCAATCTTTATTTAGCTCTAATGAAAGGTCAGAAATTTTTCCATCAATTTGGATTGCCACTGACTCTTTAGCAAGGGATTTAGATATTTGATTTGCAAGATCAAAACCAGAGATACCTTTTTCTACTGATTTTGTATTTCCATCTGGAAAAGTAATTGTAATATTATTGCTCATGAGTCTTTTCGCCAAATAGTCCCGTTATTTGTATCTTCTATTTCAATACCTTTTATTTTAAGTTTGTCTCTAATTTCATCTGCCAGTTTAAAATCTTTGTCGCGTCTAGCTTCATTACGTTGATTTATCAACCCTTCTATTTCTTCTTTTTCAGGATTTGACGATTGATTGTAACCAAGCCATACATCAGGGTCTTCCTTCATTATTCCTAAAATTTTCCCAGCCGCGATAAGATTATTTTTAATATTATTTTTTTCATCTTTATTGGCCGTAGACAGTTTGTTGGTCAAAGTATTAAGATGGGCCAATAATTTAGGGGTATTTAAATCATCTAATAAGCTTTCCATAACGTCATTGGATAAATTTTCAGAAGTTAATTCTATATCTTGCAGATCTTTTAGAGAGCGATAAAGACGATCCAACATTTTACTGTTTTGATCTATTATTTCTTTAGTCCAGTTTAGAGGTTGCCTGTAATGAGCTGATAAAAGAGTTAATCTTAACACCTCTCCACTGTACTGATTTTTTAAATCGTGAACTAATCGAATATTGCCAATTGATTTTGACATTTTCTCTCCCTCAACATTTACAAAACCATTATGAAACCAAAAGTGCGCAAAACTATCAGGGTCATGATTTTTATGTAATGAGCAAGTTTGGGCAATCTCATTTTCATGATGTGGAAAAACTAAATCCATTCCACCGCTATGAATATCAAATGGAAGTCCTAAAGTTTTTTCAGACATCGCTGAACACTCTAAGTGCCAACCTGGTCGACCAAATCCCCAAGGTGATTCCCAACCTGGCATAGGGTCAGGTGATGGTTTCCACAAAATAAAATCAGCTGGATCTTTTTTAAAAGGCGCCACCTCAACTCTACTTCCAGCAATTTGTTCATCCCTATTTCTTTTAGATAGAACACCGTATTTTGAATAGCTTGGAACATGAAATAATACATGACCATTTTTTTCGTATGCGTTACCACTGTTTATTAATTTTGTAATAAGATCTATCATCTCTCCTATATGATCAGTTGCTCGGGGTTGAATATCAGGAAGCTGCACATTAAGATAACTCATATCTTCGTTATAAATTTTTGTATATTTTGTCGTTAAATTTTTAATTGGTTCATTGAGCTCATGCGCTGCTTCTATAATTTTATCATCAATATCTGTAATGTTCGAAACATAGGTGACTTTTTTAAATTGTGTTCGCAAAACATTTATTAAGAGATCATTAGCAACTGCCATTCTTGCATTACCAATATGAGCAAAGTTATAAACCGTTGGTCCACATGCATAGACTCTGACATGATTTTCATCTACAGGTTTAAAAATTTCTTTTGTTCCTGTTAATGTATTGTGAATTTTTAAGACCATAACTTAAGAGTGTTTAATAATTCAACTCTATCTCAACCGGCACTCCATGTTCCAACATTATTGCTGCTTTTTTAAACTTTGGAGGTCCTTTGGGATTATAATTGTTGCTAAAAGCAAAGCCCTCTTTTGGTCGCCAAAAAAGACCTGTCTTCAATTCTCCATCATTATCTTCATCATGATATATTACAAACGCAATTTGACCTTCGTGTATTTTTGAAAATGGTACGGTGACTTTCCCTTTACTTGCTTTTTTTCTGATTACCTCAATCGCTTGATCTTCATTGAGAAAAGCATCTTGTGAGTCATATATAGCTACATGAATGTATCCTTTTTTATGCTCTACATTTGGAATAATTAGTGTCCCATGCGATAAAACTACGCTAGAGAAAAATAATACAAGCAAAAAAACAATTTTTTGAATAAAGGTATGTTTCATATATTTTACCTAATTATAATAGATTTACGTGCTGAACAATAAAGAATACCTCAATAAGATTTTTCAATCAAATAAACCACTAATAATATACAAAACTATTGGTGGATACGACGTTTATACTGATTTCAAAGAGAAGATTACTTTAAATTCTAAGAATTTTAAAAATTTTCTTAACAAGAAAACTTTACAATTAAAATCTCCAATTAAGGAGTTAAATTGTTACATTGGATTTTTTGGTTTTCAGCTTTTATGTGAAAATATTAAAATTAAAATTCCTAAACAACAAAGTTTAAATTTTTATCCAGGACTTGTTTACAAACCACAGACCATAATTAAAATTCGAAAAAATATAGTTATTAAAAGTTTATTAAAAAATTTTAGACAAATACAAACTTCAAAGTATGAAAATAAACATTTTTATCAAAAAAAATTTAATTTAAACTTAGATGAATCAAAATATTCTAATTTATTCAAACATTTTTCTAAAAAAATTCAATTAGGAGAAACATATCAAATTAAAATATGTCAAACCTATTCAAATAAATCCAAAATTGATGCTGTAGATTTTTTTTGGAAATTAATGAGCATTAATGAATCTCCAGAAAGTTTTTTAATAAGAGATAAGGATTATAGTATTGTCAGCTGTTCTCCAGAAACTCTTATTGAAAAAAAGAAAGATGTTATAATTACAAAACCAATAGCTGGTACTCTAAATCGTACAAAAAAAATGACTACAAAATTTGCAAATAACTTTTTTAAGAAAAATGAAAAAGAGAGCAAAGAGCATAATATGATTGTTGATATGGAGCGAAATGATTTATCACGGATATGTAAAACGGGTACGGTAAAGATTAATAAATTAAAAACTGTTGAACAGTATAGGGACCTCTATCATTACGTCACTGAGATAAAAGGTAAGCTCAAGAAGCACATTACTAATCATGACATTATTTCTGCCATGATGCCTGGCGGATCCGTTATTGGTTGTCCAAAAATAAACACCATAAAACTTCTTAATGGTCGTGAAAAATTAAATAGAAATATCTACACTGGTAGTTTTGGTTATATAAATACTAACGGGGACATGCGTTTTAATATTATTATTCGCTCAATCTTAAATTATAAAAAACGAGCAGAAATTTCAGCTGCAAGCGGTGTTGTTATCGATAGTAAACCCAAAAGAGAATATAAAGAAAATTATATTAAAGCAAAATCACTTTTAGATTTATTTAAAACATGATTTACGTTATCGATCACGAAGACTCCTTCACCTATAATCTCGTTCATCTCTTAGAGGGTTTTGCTCCAACTTATGTTTCCAATTACTATGATATTAATTGGCGCCAATTAGAGAAATCTAAAATTATTATTTTTTCACCAGGACCTGGTAACCCCTCAAACTATCCTGAAACACAAAAGGTATATAATAAGTATAAAGGGAAAAAAAAAATTATTGGTATCTGCCTTGGTTTTCAGCAAATATTATATGCGGAAAATGCCCATATAGTTCCTCAAAAAAAAATATATCATGGTTATCAGTCTAGAGTTAAAGCCTTAAAAGAAAGCACTTTATTTAAGCCCAATAAGGTTTTTTTAGCAGGTCGCTATCACTCCTTAAAGCTGAAAGAGCCTTTCAATTCTTTGTCATTAAAAATAACGATGAGATGTGTAGAATCTAATGTTGCTATGGCCATAGAAGATACTATTAATAATGTATATGGTTTTCAATTTCACCCAGACTCTTTTTTAACTGTTGATGGTAAATTTCTTATTCAAAAAGTCCTACAATTTTAACAACTTTAATAATGTTAAGTACGATCATTTGTGGGGGTCAAAAGGTGTTTTTACAACAGTCAGAGTTGTAGGAAGAAGTCCCAGATATATTTTTTTAAAAGAGCACTTATCGCAGTTAAATAAAAGCTTAAGAAAACAAAACATAAAATTCGCTCTAACTGAAAAAAAATTATTAGAGTTAATTCCTCATCAATTAAACATAAAAAAATTTAATCACCTTCTTAGAATTGCTGTTAAACAAAACCTCATATCTATATCTCTTCGATCTCGGCTAACACCAAGTAATCATTTTCAATGTCAACTTGTTAATTATCAACGAGCGAATGCAAGACTAAAAAACCTACATTATAAAAAAATATTATCGTTACAAAAAAATATTGATATGCAAAAAAAAGAAATCTTATTTTATAGTAAAAAGATGATCCTTGAAGGTTCAACAACAAACTTAATTATGATTAAGAATAACCAGATGATTGTGCCCAAAGGTAATTATTATAGAGGCATAACAATGAATTATTTATTAAAAAAATTTACTAATAAATATACATATAAATCGATAACCTCTTCAGACTTGTTATCAGCTGATGAAATAATTTTGGTTGGTTCTGGCAAAGGAGTAGTTAAAGTTTCATCTATTCCTCAAATTAAATGGTTTAGCTCGTCGACAAAAATGTTTAAAAGACTGTCTTCAATATACGAAGCTCAATTAAAATTATGATATTTAATAAAAACAAATTTTCTATTGTATCACCAGCAGTTATGGGAATTTGTAACGTTACCAAAGATTCTTTTAGTGATGGAGGAAAAAATTATAAAACCCCTGATGCTTTAAAATCTATTAAGTGGATGATTGAAGAGGGGGCTCAAATTATTGATATAGGAGCGGAGAGTACTAAACCAGGAAGTGATCCAATAAGCTATAAAGAAGAAATTAAAAAACTTTCTCCAATTTTAAAAAAATTACCTAAAGATCAATTTTTAATATCGATTGATTCTTCTAAAATTGAAACACAGGAATTTGCCTTAGAGAACGGGGTACATATCATCAATGATGTCTTTGGTGGTTCAAATGATTTATTTCAATTAACTAAAAAATTTAAAAATGGTTTAGTTTTGATGCATACTCCGGCCCCACCAAAAATTATGCAATCTAAAGTAAATTCCTATAAAAATGTTGTTAGTGATATTAAAAAAATTTTTCAAACAACTCTTAAAAAAATTGATAAATATAAAATACCCCATTCTAAAATTTGGTTTGATCCTGGAATTGGTTTTGGTAAAAATCTTGCACAAAACATAGAAATTATGCAAAATATTCAACAATTCAAAATTAAAAAATGTGGTGTTTTATTAGGCTCATCTCGTAAGAGTTGGATCAGTGGTATTGACAAGAGTGATGTTAATAATCGTCTCGGTGGCTCTGTAGCCTCCGCCCTTTATTGCTATAAAAAAGGGGTGAATATGTTTAGAGTGCATGACGTTAAAGAAACTCACCAAACTCTTAAGGTGTATAAAAAATTATGTTCGATGTAGAAATTAAAAATCTGAAAATATTTGCAAATATTGGGATCACCCCAGAGGAGAGAAAGAAAAAGCAATTACTTAAAGTGACTTTAAATTTTAGTTATAGTGTTGCTAAGGGAAAGGATCTAGAAGCGATGAATAATTTAAAAGATTATTCAAAGATAGCTAAATCATTAAAACAATTTATTGCTGAGTCATCCTGTGATACTTTGGAGAAACTCATTACCACTTCTTCTCACATGTTAGCAAAAAAATTTAAGATTAAAAAAGTTAAAGTTAAAATTAATAAAACGGCAGTTGCTAAACGTTACGGATCAGAAACAGTTAGTGTATCCAACTAGTTATTATATCGCCTTAGGAACTAATATTGGTAATTATAGAAATAATTTATCAAGAGCATTAGTTGAGTTAGGAAAAATTGGTCATGTGACTAAAGTTGCACATATTTATAAATCCAAACCCTATGGATATTTGAAGCAAAATTTTTTTTACAACAGTATGGTTTGTTTAAAATCTGAAATGTTACCAAGCCAATTAATAAATAAAATTCAATTAGTAGAAAGAAAATTACTAAAAAATAAAAGAATTATAAATGGACCAAGAAAAATTGATTTAGATATTATTTTTTCTGATCAAAAAGTTTTTAAAAATAATAATTTAATCATCCCGCACCCACGTGCACAAGAAAGAGATTTTGTTCTATACCCTCTTTTGGATATTAATCCTTTCTTCAGGCATCCAGTGTCTAAATTAACGGTAAAACAATTAATTGAACAACTAAAAGATACTTATATTGTTAAAAAATTAAGCTACCGCAACTTGCTGTAAGAAGTTTTTTAATTTCTTTGAAGAAATTATATTTTTAGCATTTTTGAGATTGCGCGATACATCAATGCCCTCAGGGTTTAATAAACTTATTATTTTATTAGCTTTTTCTTCATCAATACCCCCTCCAATAAAAACAGGAATAGATAGGTTTTTTATAGATTGAATTTGTTTTAAGCACTTTACTAAAGCATATGTTTTAATACTCTTAGTTTTATACACGTTGAGATCATAGTATATGATATTCACAATATTTTTAATATTACGAAGATACTTTATATTAAAATTTTCAGGATTTACTGCAATACCAATTTTTAACCTTTTAAATGTTTTACGTAAAAGTTGTAATTCGTCTTTCTTAAAGTGATATGAGCACGATATAGTTTTTGGTTTTGTAAAATCTATTTGTTTAATTAATTTATCTAAGGAAACAAAGCGAGTAAGTAACACAGATTCAATTTTATAATTTTTACATTCTTTAATTAATATTTGTATTTTTTTATCAGTAGCAGTGTTTGGGCCATTTAAATTATTACTCGCAAATCCAAGTGATTTAATTTTATTTTTATAGGCAGTTTTGACAGACTGTGAATTTGTGATGCCGCAAATTTTTAATGATATTTTTTTCATTTTTAATATTTTATTATTATAAAATATCTGTAAACTAGTTTGTAAACCTATGTCATTAAATTTTTTTAGACGAGTTGCTTTTGGCCTCTCCCCAAGTGATAAAAAGCCAGATGACCCTCTTCCTTGGGCATTAAGTCAGCTAAACACTGTCCCGGACCTTCTATGGCCTGGATCCATACCAGCTGAAAAAGAACTGAGAAAAAAATATGGTGAGTGGGTATATGGTGACAGAGAAGTTTTAAGAAAAAAATTTAAAAATGACAAAGATGAATACAAAAAAGCAAAAGATGACCTTAGATTAAAAACAGGTGAGAGATACTTTGAGTTGAATGAGCATGCCATCAGGCATTACCAAACAAAATATAGTCAGCAGCCTGTCTTTGAGCGTTTTTGGCTTTTCTGGGGAAATCATTTTGCTATTAGTGAAAAAGATTTTTTAGCTGAGTTTAGTACAGGGCCTTATCAACGAGAAATTATTAGACCAAATATGGTTAAAACTTTTGAAGAAATGGTTCATTCAGTAACAACATCGTGGTGTATGATTCATCATCTTGATAATTCAGAGTCTGTTGGACCAAACTCTAGAAGAGGTTTAGAATCAAGAGATACCATTAATGAAAATCACGCTAGAGAATTATTAGAGTTACATACTGTTTCTCCGTCTGCAGGTTACACTCAAGATGATGTAATTCAATTAGCTTATATTATGACTGGGTGGGGACATAAATGGAGTAGGAAAAATTTAGAAACTGGAGATGTGTGGTTTGATCAAGAAAAACATCAAAAGGGAGATAAGCAAGTTTTAGGTGTTAAGTACAAAAATGATGCAAAAAGAGAGCTTGGCAAAGTAATTCATGATCTCGCAACTCATCCTGTGTGTATTGAGTTTGTATCAACAAAATTATGCCGACATTTTATTACGGATGAACCAACTGTAGAAATGATTAATCCTGTTATTGAAGCCTGGAATAAATCTAATGGTAATTTAATTGAAATTCATAAGGCGGTGATAAAGCAAGCCTTTAAATATAATGACAGTACGCATAAATTTCATCCTCCAGAAATATGGCTTATGCAATTATCAAGAATGTTTGATTTAAATATTCCTTTATCCGCAGATAGGATGAATTATAATTTTAAATCAAGACCAACTAATAGACAGAGGCAGTTGTCTTGGATACTTAGAGAAATAGGACATTCGCCCTATCGAGCTAAACAACCAAATGGGTGGAGTGATGTTGAGGCAGATTGGGTGTCACCCGAATTACTATTACGGCGGTTTTGGTTTGCTTCAGTGGAGCTTCCACGGTTAGTTAAATCTGGAAATCAATCGCATGATTTTATTATAAGTTGTCTTAAGAATAATTTTGATAATTATGAGAGTATGGCATCACTTATTCATCAATTTAGATTTGGGACAACAGAAAAAGATTTAGGAAGAAAATTTGGAGTAATTTGTAATTTACCAGGAGTATTAAAAGTATGAATTGTACAAGAAGAAATTTTTTAATTGGAGGCTCAACAACATTATTTCTTTCCGGATTTTTTCCTAAATTAAGCTTTGCTTCAATGCAGAAAAAAAATCTTATAATTATTTCTCTTCGTGGAGGGATGGATGGTTTAACAGCAGTACCAGTAATTGGAGATAAAAGATTAAAAAAATTAAGAAAAAAACTTATTTTAGAAGATGTTCTTAAGTTGAATAGTGATTTTGGTTTGCATCCTAAATTAGAAATTTTTCATGAACTATGGCAGAACGACAAAGCAGCATTTGTGCATGCAACAAATATTCCTTACACGGGCAGATCTCATTTTGATGGGCAAAACTTAATGGAAACAGGTGCTCATATTCCGTACAAAGAAAAAACAGGATGGCTTGGTAGAGGATTGTTGGCATCAGATATTGTTGGCAAAGGGTTAGCTATATCTTTACCGATGCCACTTTTATTACGTGGTGTCCCACAAAATAATAATTTTTTCCCCTCTCCCGATTTTGTAGAGACAAAATTAATAGATCAAATTTATGATGAATTCAAAGGTGATCATAATGAACTCATTAAGTCTACACTTGATACAATTAGACAAAGACCATTATCAATGCAAATCGCAACAGACTCGGATGATAGAAAAAAACTTGCTCTAGAAGCTGCAAAGCAACTTAAAGATCAAAGTGGTCCACGTGTAGCCGTTTTTGAATTAGATGGATTTGATACGCATGCTGCCCAAGGGGGTGTTGATGGAGCTCATGCAGATGAGCTAGAAGAGGTAAATGAAATTGTAAAAATATTGTATGAAAATCTTGGTCAAGCTTTTGATAACACTCTTATTTTAACGCTTACAGAATTTGGAAGAACAATTAAACAAAACGGAGGGTATGGGACAGAGCATGGCTATGGAAGTGCAATATTAATGGCAGGTGGTTTGTTAAAAAAATCTCAGGTGTATACAGATTGGCCTGGTTTAAAAAAGAAAGAATTATTTGAAGGTAGAGATCTACACTCTACTATTGATTCAAGGGCTGTTTATAATTCAGCCATGTCTATGTGTTTTGATAAGGATCCAGAATTTTTACGTAGAGAAGTTTTCTGGGGTGACGACCTACCTAATTTAACAGAAGAATTGTTTAAGATTTAGAAATAAATAATTTTTTTTGTTTTTTCATGATAAACGAACATATGATTTCAGAAAATTTTGAAAAGCTTTTTCAAGCTGCAAAAGATGTTAGAGATAATGCCCATGTTCCTTATTCAAAATTTAAAGTAGGCGCTGCATTTCTGACAGAGGACAATTCAATTATTGCAGGGTGCAATGTTGAGAATGCAGCATACCCCCAATCTCAATGTGCAGAAGCAAGCGCAATAGGAAATCTTGTAGCAAAGGGTTTTACAAAAATTAAAGAGGTAGTGGTGATCGGTTCTGGAGATTTACTTTGCTCACCTTGTGGAGGGTGTAGGCAAAGACTAAGAGAGTTTGCAGCACTTGATGTTAATATTCATATGTGCAATGTTAATGGACATATTAAAACTTCAACACTAGAAGATTTACTCCCTGATTCCTTTGGTCCAGAAAATTTATAATGCACCCTTCTTCAAAAGTTTTTTTAGAAACAACAAATACACAACCAGAAATTGCAGTTATTCTGGGATCAGGGTTAACAAATTTTTTTGAACCACAAAATATTATTAAAGAAATACCATATACTGACCTTCCAGATTTTCCTCAACCTACAGTAAAAGGTCATGCAGGCAAATTAGTTTTAGGAAACATAGCTGATAAAAAAGTAGTGTGCATGTATGGTCGTTCCCATATCTATGAAGGTCATGAACCAAATAGTCTCGCGAAACCAATTCGTGTATTAAAAGATATTGGGTGTAAACTTTTAATTGTTACCAACGCAGCAGGAAGCCTTGATGAAAAAATGCCAGCGGGGAGTTTAATGGCTATATCTGATCATATTAATTGGAGTGGTTACAACCCTTTGATTGGAAAAAACCAAGATGAGTATGGACCTAGGTTTCATGACATGAGTGATGGTTACCATAAATTTTATCGCGATCAATTGCTTGGAATTGCCAACAAAACCAATCAACAAATTTTTGAAGGAATTTATTGTATGTATTCTGGTCCAAATTTTGAAACACCAGCTGAAATAAATGCGCTAAAAGTTATTGGTGGCAATGCTGTAGGTATGTCAACAGTGCCAGAGGTATTAGTGGCTAATCATTGTAGCCTTCCAGTTATAGCAATTAGTGTCATCACTAATTTAGCAGCAGGAATGAATAAAACTAAACTTAGTCATAAGGAAACTCTCGAAAATGCCAGTCTAGCTGAAAATAATATTCTTCAATTAATTAAAAACTTTATTACAGAAGTGACATTTGATGATTCCACAGGAAATAATTAGAAAAAAAAGAGATAAGAAAGTTCTTTCGAAGGAAGAAATTTCTTTATTTGTAAAAGGCCTAACCGATGGGTCTTTTTCCGATTCACAAGTTGCAGCGATGAGCATGGCAATTTTTTTAAATGGCATGATCCCGGAGGAAACAGTTAATTTAACTGAAGCAATGACAACTTCAGGGGATACAATTGATTGGGCTGGTGTTGTTGATACTAATTTAGTTTGTGATAAGCATTCCACCGGTGGTGTTGGAGATAAAACAAGTGTTATTCTCGCCCCTATTTTAGCAGCTTGCGGATTATTTGTCCCAATGATTTCTGGAAGAGGTCTTGGACATACGGGAGGAACGTTAGATAAATTTGATTCAATTCCTGGGTATAATACACAGCCAGATTTAGATACTTTTAAGAACGTTGTAAAAGAAATTGGTTGTGCAATTATAGGTCAAACTTCAAACTTAGCTCCTGCTGATAAAAAATTATATTCAATTAGAGACATAGTAGGCACAGTAGAATCTTTGCCGTTAATTACATCGTCCATACTATCTAAAAAAATTGCATCAGGTTTAAAGACATTAGTTTTAGATGTGAAAGTAGGGAACGGATCTTTTAATAGCACTATAGATATAGCAAGAGAATTATCCAACTCACTTGTAAAAGTAGCACAAGGTGCTGGGCTACAATGTGAAGCAATCATAACAGATATGAATCAAGTTTTAGGGAAAAGTGCAGGACATATTTTGGAAATGTCTGAGTGTATTAATTTTTTAAAAAACCAAGAAAAAGAATCAAGACTGGAAATAATAACATATGAGTTAGTAGCTTCAATTTTAATGATGTCTCAAGACCTCTCAAAAGAAGATGCTCTAAAAAAAATTGATACTGTAATATCAAATGGTCAAGCAGCAGAAAAGTTTGAAAAAATGGTCCATGCTTTGGGAGGTCCTTCTGACATTATGTCATCACATGATAATCATTTAAAAATAACAGCTATCAAAAAAGATATTTTTTCAAAACAACCTGGATGGGTAAAGGAAATTAAAACAAGAGATTTGGGATTAATTCTTATCGAGTTAGGCGGAGGAAGAAAACAAGTGACGGATAAAATAAATTTTAATGTTGGTTATGATCAGGTGTTAAGAATTGGTGATAAAGTGGATACAAGCACACCTCTTTTGACAGTTTATACTAATTCAGAAGATGATTATGAAAATGTTAGAAAGAAAATTGAGGATTGTTTTATAATAGCTGATACTGAGATAAGTGCACTTCCATATACGTATGAAGTAATCAACTAATGAGCACACAGTTATCTATCAATGAAGATCTAATTCAATATCTTCAAAAGGTAGGGTACCGAAAAGATTCTCTTGTTGATGAATTAGAAAAAGAAACCAAAGCACTGGGTAAAGTTGCCCAAATGCAAATTGCTAAAGAGCAAGGACAATTTTTAGAAATTATTGTAAATATATCGAAAGCCAAATCATGTTTAGAGATTGGACGATTTACAGGGTTAAGCACATTATATATGGCCCGAGGACTTCCATCTGATGGTAAAATTATTACTGTTGATAATTCAGAAGAGTTTTTAGCATTGGCACAAAAATACTGGGACAAGGATGGTCTCACTTCAAAAATAGAATCTATTATTGGATCAGGTGTAGATGTGATGCAAAGCTTAATTGATCGTCAGCACACCTTTGATGTAATTTTTATTGATGCGGATAAAAATAACTATCCAAATTATTATGAACTATCTCTGAGTTTAGTTCCATCAAATGGAATCATAATTATTGATAACATGCTATGGCACGGCGATGTAGCTGATACATCTAAAAATGATTCACAAACAAAAACTATTCGTGATTTAAATTTACAAATTAATCAAGATGATAGAGTGGAATTTTCTTTACTCCCACTATCTGATGGTCTTTCGTTTATACGAAAAAAATAATTTTCTTACTTGAAATAAGTGTAACAATTCCCATATTTTAAGTGTTGGTATGCCATTGTGGGTGCCAATTTTAACTTGCTTAATAAGGAGTTTTTATGACAAGAAACCTATCCGTATGGAATTCGCTTAGACCATTTTCAGTTGGATTTGACTCAATTTTCGAAGAATTTGATAGAATGTTGGAGTCTACCGAGCGACACAATTCAAATTATCCACCCTATAATATTCACAGAATAAATGAGAATAATTATAAAATAGAAGTAGCTTTAGCTGGGTATTCTAAAGATGATATTGAATTAGAGCTTAAAGAAAATAATCTGACTGTTCGCAACAAACAAAAAGAGAAAGTTGTGAATGAAGAAGGAAATGGAGTTATTCATAAAGGAATTTCTACCAGACAATTTGAACGATCATTTACTATTTCTGAAGATATAAAAATCAAGAATGCTGAACTGTTAAATGGTTTATTAAATATTGATTTGGAAAGAATTATTCCAGAAGAGAAAAAAGCAAGACTAATTCCTATTAGTTAAATTGACGAGATAGGGGGCGAAAGCCCCCTTATTTAGAATTATTCTAAATGTAATGTTGATGAATTTTCTATATTGACACTTATCACCAAAATCAAACTTTACTGTTTTTCTAAAATCCTTAAAAAAAATTAAGATTCTCAATAAGAGAACAAGAGGGTTAGTGATGTTAGGTATCATTAACCCTCCAACAACATATAATTGAAAGTTTAATTATGAAAAACTATTTTCTCAAACTCTTAGCAATTTTTTGTTTTATTTTTTGTTTTGTTGAGACTGTGTATGCAAAAAGTGAAGTAAATGTATATTCTTATAGGCAACCAATACTTATAGATCCTTTTTTTGATGAGTTTACAAAAACCACTGGAATAAAAGTAAATGTTCTACATGCTAAAAAAGGTCTTTTAGAAAGAGTAATTTCAGAGGGAGCTAATACGCCCGCAGATCTGGTCTTGACAGTAGATATTGCTAGATTGAGTCAATTTGTTCAAAATGATTTATTAATGGAAGTAAGCTCGGATATTCTAAATAAAAATATTCCCTCACATCTTAGAGACAGTAATAATAAATGGTTTGCACTTTCAAAGAGAGCAAGAATATTAGCAGTATCTAAAGACAGAGTATCTAATAATTCTATTAAGAATATAGAAGACCTCGCTGATCCAAAATGGAGAGGAAAAATATGTACAAGACCTGGAAGTCATGATTATAACAGATCTTTACTAGCTTCAATCATTGCTGCCAATGGAGAAGAAAAAGCTGAAGAGTGGGCATCGAATTTAGTTTTAAACTTAGCAAGAAAACCAGAAGGAAATGACAGAGCACAAGCTAAGGCAGTTCATGAAGGTGTTTGTGATGTTGCTGTGATGAATACTTATTATTTTGGTAAGATGAAATTTAATGAAAAGAATCCAGAACAAAAAGAATGGGCAAAATCTATTAACTTAATATTTACTAATCAAGATAACAGAGGAAATCATATAAATGTTGCAGGCGGTGGTATTGTAAAATATTCACAGAATAAGGATAATGCTATAGCTCTACTTGAATTTTTAACTAAGCCAGAGGCACAAGTATTATACTCAAAAATGAATTATGAATATCCAGTAAATCCAAATGTTGAACCATCTGAAGAGCTAAGCTCTTGGGGAGTTTTTATAGAGGACCAATTACCTGTTGAGCGACTTGCAGAACTTGCACCTACTGCTCAAAAAATTATTGATAGAGTTGGTTGGTAGCCTATAAGGGCCCTATTGTGTCTAGTTGGAATATTTGGTCAGTACCGGTTGGAATTATATCTTTAATTATAATTTCTCCGGTTCTGGCTATTTTTTATTCAGCCCTTTTAGGAGACACAACTTTATGGCCACATCTTTTTTCAACAGTCTTACCAAGATATCTCCTTAATACCTTATTACTAATGTTAGGTGTTGGAAGCTTAAGTTTGGTCTTCGGTATATCTACTGCGTGGTTGGTGTCGAGATATGAATTTCCAGGAAGGTCTATTTTTGAATGGGCTCTTTTATTACCTGCTGCAGTTCCAGCTTATATCATTGCTTATACTTATACCGACCTCTTAGAATATGCTGGCCCTGTGCAAGGATATTTGAGAGAAATTTTTAATTGGCAAAATTCACAAGATTATTGGTTTCCTAATATAAGATCATTGGAAGGTGCTGTTCTAGTTATGTCATCAGTGCTGTATCCATATGTTTATTTATTAACTCGGGCATCATTCATAACTCTTCCTATTTCATATTTTCAAACAAGTGCAATTTATGGGCGAAAACCTTTTTTTGCAGTTGCTCTTCCTTTGGCAAGACCAGCAATAATTGCTGGTTTGGCTTTAGTTTTGATGGAAACAATTTCTGATTTTGGCACTGTAGATTATTTTGCAATAGAAACGTTAACACTAGGTGTGTTCAATGTTTGGCTTGGAATGAACAGCTTATCTGGTGCTGCTCAAATATCCTCAATATTATTTTTTATAGTAGTAATACTTCTTACGTTAGAATTAATTGCAAGGCGCAATCAGAGATTTTATGAAAAACATAGCAGGCAAGAATCACAAGACTTAGAAGAGATTTCAAATTTTCAAAAAATATTATTTTTTATAACTTGCTTAATTCCATTGATACTTGGTTTTATTATTCCAGTATCTGTATTATTAAACTTTGTTTTAAAGGGTTATGCTGTTGTTAATATAAGTGAAGTTGTTGATACAGCTATTACAAGCATCTCTATTTCATTTGTTGCTTCGACAACAATCATGCTTTTATCTTTTGTTATGGTAGTTGTTGCAACTTACAAGTCTAACACTTTTCAGAAATCACTTATTTTTTTAGCATCTTGTGGTTATGCATTTCCTGGAACAATTTTAGCTGTTGGAGTTGTTGTTTTTGTAGGATGGTTAAATGATATTTTCTATTTTCAGATGAGTTATTTTATTGGGGGTTTTGTGGTATTAATTTTTGCTTATACATTAAGGTTTTTAGCTATAGGCAATGGATCTATTAGATCAGGTATTACAAGAATTAATCCAAATCTTATTGATGCTTCAAGGACAATGGGCAGAAGTTTTTTAACAACAATGAAAAAAGTTATATTACCTCTTACATATACAAATATATTGGTCGGGGGAATTCTAGTTTTTGTAGATATTTTGAAAGAACTTCCAATTACTCTTTTATTAAGGCCTTTTAATTTTGAAACCCTTGCAACATATGTCTATCAGTATGCTTCAGATGAAATGTTGGAAGAATCATCATTTGCAGCTTTAATAATTATCTTAGCAGGTTTGGGCCCTGTTATTTTTTTAAGCAGAACAATAAAAAAATATTCTACTAAAACAAACTAATTAGCTGGAAAAATAAAAGTTTGCTTTGTGTCAATTTCAATTCCTACTGCACTGGATTGATTGGGTAAAAAGTTTGGCGGCATGTGACTATGAACGTGAACAATTTCATTATCATTATTTAATACTGATAAATGAACAAAACTATAACCACCCATCAACTTTGACGCCATCACCGTTCCTTTTATTCCATTAACAGGGGTTTGTTCTTGATTTAATTTAACTGCCTCAGGTCTTATGTATACATCTACATTCTTAGACTCTAAGCTGTCATCGACTGTAAATTCTCCGACAGGCGTTTCAACTGTTTTGTTTTTTACCATTCCACTAAATTTATTTGTTTCTCCAAAAAAATTTGCAACATATGATGAGTTTGGGAGATTATATAATTCTTTTGGAGATCCCGATTGTACTATTCTGCCTTCTTTATTCATAATGTATATTTTATTAGAAATAAACATAGCTTCAAACGGATCATGGGTCACAACTAAAACTGAAATGTTAGACTTTTGAAGTAGATGTAAAGTATCATCTCTAACTTCTTCTCTTAAATTTAAATCTAAACTTGAAAAGGGTTCATCAAGTAACAAAATATCTGGTTTTGCAATAATTGAACGT
>ERZ802827.764-NODE-764-length-16807-cov-15.7337_pt1 | contig 16807 bp, 16 predicted proteins | sample MGYA00345652_ERZ802827 | MGnify/ENA primary metagenome ERZ802827 (study PRJEB30503, sample SAMEA104212372) | marine metagenome | biome: Westerlies Biome; feature: [SRF] surface water layer (ENVO:00010504) within the epipelagic zone...; material: water... | reverse complement strand
ATTGCAGAGACACTTAATGGTTTTGATTCAGTAATTTGACACATAACATCTAAGTAATGAACACCACAGTCAACAATAGGACTTAAGGAAGCTAATAGATTTTTATGTACATCCCAAGTTTCACCTGAACTCTGTTGATTCAAATTCATTCTCATTGCAACTGGCTTACCTAGTTTTTTTGACTCCATTATAAACTTTTTCCATATCGGATGATGCCTAAGAATATATCCTACAACTAATTTTTTTCCAAGTTCTTCTGCTTTATTAATAATTTCTCTAGAACCTTTTAAGTCAACTGCAATTGGCTTTTCAAGAAAAATATGGCAGTTATTTTCAAGAGCAAATAATGAAATTTCCTTATGAGTATCTGGATATGTTGATATACAAACTGCATCTGGTTTTGTGTTAATTATAGCCTCTTTATAATCAGTAAATAATTGATAGTTTGATTTTAAAGAATCATTCAAATCGTCTTTACTTTTACCTCTTGATACTAAACCACATATTTTAAAACCAGGATGATTGTGATAAGCAGTTGCATGTGATGCACCCATGTTACCACACCCAATAACAAGAACAGATATTTTTTTACTCATTTTTTAAATTTCTATAATTATAATTCAATCTTATGTATTAACAAAATTTTTTCATATTTTAATAGATAGATGAAAAACCAAATTATATCCTTACTTACGCTTTTGTGCTTTTCTGGATCAATTTACAGTCAGAATGAGGAGAATCCCTGGTTATTTGAACTTGGAATAAACTCTGTAAATGCTGACGAATCTAATAAAAGTGCATATAGATTACCATCTTTAAGTTTATCTAGATATATATTCAATAATTTTTCTGTAGGAGTTAATTATTCTCAGAATGATCTTGAAATTTCAAATGAAGATTTATACTATTATTCACTAGATGGAATAATTAAATATAATATTCCGGGGAATTCTAAAATTCTTGGTGTTGAAGCTGACCCATATGTATATGCTGGTTATGGTCTAGCTAATTTTGGAGAAGGTGATGTAAGCTTTGGATCAAAAAATACTTCATATGGACCATCTTTAGGAGTAGGAATTGATTTTCAAATTGCTAAAAATATTGCTCTTAATACTGGAATTAATTATAAATCTTTAGATGAAAAGAATGCGTATAGCAATCTTCAACATGTAGTTGGAATAAAATTTAATTTTGGAAAAGGAGATTCTGACGGAGATGGTGTCACAGATAAAAAAGATCATTGTCCTGATCATCCAGGATTAATCGAGCTAAATGGATGTCCTGACTCTGACGGAGATGGTATTCGAGATAAACAAGACGAATGTCCTAATATATTTGGCTCTACTTCAATGAGTGGATGTCCTGACTCAGACGGAGATGGGTTTTCTGATATAAATGATCCTTGCCCACAAAAAGCAGGTCTAAATGGTGAAGCATGCCCTGATTCAGACGGAGATGGTTTAAATGATAATCTAGACAACTGTCCCAACGAAGCTGGTTCAAAATCAAACGGTGGATGTAAGTTGGCTGATCTAGATAATGATGGTGTTCCAAACCTTAATGATAAATGCCCGAATGAAGCAGGATCAAAAGAATTAGGCGGATGTCCAAAACTTCCTGGATCTTTATCAAGTTTTTTAAATAATTACTCAGAATTTTTCTTTGATTTTGATAGTTATGAAATTGATAACAATCAAAGAATTAATATTACAAACTTAAGTAAGATACTTATGAAATATGAGTATATAAAAATTAATATTGATGGGCATGCTTCATCTGAAGGTGAATCAGATTATAATATGCTGTTATCCAATAGAAGATCATTGAGTATTAAGAATTCTCTGACTCAAGATGGTATTAATGATTCTAGATTAGATGTAAAAGCATTTGGAGAAGAACAACCAGACTATGCAAACATCCCACTAAGTGAAAGAAAGAAAAACAGAAGAGTTATTATTTCTGTAGATATGGATCTTTAAGAAATGTCCCAGCCATCCCTATATTCTCTGGTTAAGAATTGATTTGCTTGATCTAAGTTAGTAATTACCATTTTGTTATTATCGTACATTAATTGTTTTTTACCAATAAACACATTACTCCTAGGAGATCTTTTAAGAAGACTACTTCTAATTGCAACATTTCCAAGTAAAACTATTTCAGATAAAGGACCTGCAAAGTCAAAATTTGAAGTCAGGTTTCTATGTTTATCACTTCCATATCCATCTTTAATTGCATCAATCCAATAGCTTTGATGACCAAATTCTACTGAATTTATTTCAGATATTTTTCCTTTTTCAACGACTCCATCTTGGCCATTAATATATAACCTAGCGTTGATTCCATAATTATCACTCCAGATTAAACCATTTTCCCCCATCATTAGAACCCCATTATCTCCTATATCTTCTTTGTCAGTAATTAAATCTGGATGAGAAGGACGGATACCACCATCCATCCATATCATTTTAACCTCTGAATCGTTCAAATCTGAGGGTCTAAATTTATATGTAACATAAGAACTTGAAGGACATGCTTCTTCAATTAGAGGAGATGGTGTGAAAGCCTTAGCATATGGTAAGTTTGAAATACTTGCTTCAACACTAAATGGCTCAAATAAACCTAGAGCCTTAACAGGAACATCCATAATATGACATCCCATATCTCCTAAAGCACCAGTTCCATAATTCCAAAATCCTCTCCAATCAAAAGCATGGAGACCAGGAGTATAACCTCTATTTTCAGCAGGTCCAATCCATAGATCCCAATTCATTCCTTCTGGTTTTTGTGAAGGATCAGGACTCTGCATTGCTACACCTTGAGGCCACACAGGTCTGTTTGTCCATGTGTAAACTTTAGAAACTTTTCCTATTCTTCCATCTTTAACCCATTTTTGAATCATTCGTTGCTCTGGATTAGAAGCTCCTTGATTACCCATTTGAGTAACAATTTTATTTTTTCTTGCCAATTCTGTCAGTATTCTAGCCTCTTTGACATTATGTGTCAATGGTTTTTGAACGTATACATGTATACCTTTTTCCATCGCAACTTTAGTGATATTAGCATGAGTATGATCTGGAGTAGAAATTGTTACTCCATCAAGACTCTCTTTCTCAAGCATTTCTCTGTAATCAGTGTAAAATTTAGCATTAGGAAATTTTTCTGCAGCAACTTGAGCTCCATATGCATTTTGATGAACATCACATAATGCAACAACATTTTCTCTACCTCCAACACTAGCATGAAGTATATCAGAATTTCCTTTTCCATGTAAACCTATTCCTGCTATATTTAATCTGTCGCTTGGAGCAGTATATCCTGTTCCACCCAGAACATGTCTAGGAACTATAAATAGAGATGAAGCAAGAGCTGAATTTTTAATAAATTTTCTTCTGGATTTGTTTGTTGAGGGCATAGTAAAGTTTTTTTTTCAAGTTAATAAAAAATATATAATAAGTTTATTATGTAATTAATTGTTTTTCTGAAACCAATTCTGAACTCTAAGTTTAGCATTTTCACTAATATCTACCCAAAAAAGATTAATATCTGCAAAATGATAGCTTCTAATTGGTCTTAAAAGAAACTTTCCTCGAACATCAGGAAGAGAGGACCAAACAATTCCATCTATTAGTTTAATATCTATGTTTTTTGGAAGAATTTTTAGATCTCTAGATAAAACACCTTTATGAGATTCTTTTGATGCTTGTTTAGAATCATCCCATGTTATAGGGTTTGTTGTGACACCACCTTTAAACCAGCTTTCATAATTATCACGTCTTGGATATTTATTTAATTTAAAAGTATTCCACGAAACAAATCCACCTGTTTCGCCAGGTGAATTCATAGGCTTAATATTATTAAATTCATCTTGGTTCACCTTCATTCCAACTAGGTATGCAGCAATTAATTGTTTTTGGAGTTCCTTACCATCAATAAACTCTGATATTAGTCTTTTTGCATGAATAGTTCCCTGACTATGAGAAGCTATTATAATAGGTTTACCTTGATTGAAATTCTCTAAATAATGAATAAATGCCTCTCTTATATCATTATAAGCCAGATCAAGAGCTTTAACTCCATCTACTTTAAATTTTTCATTAAAAACTCTAAGATGAGCTTGTCTATAGAATGGGACGTAAAGATTCCCTGCATCAATCCATGCAGATGCTTGATATTTCACAGGCCTATTAATTACATCAGCTCTAATTTCTTCATCCCAAATATTTGAATTCCACTCTCTTTGATTTTTTCCTTCCAACAAAGTAGGATAAATGAAAAAGACATCAGCTTCTTTTTTATTTGTATCATTTTTAAATTGAAAAATTTCATCAGGTAAATTATCAGGTAAAACTGCCCAACTATTATTGTTGCTATAGTTTGGCTTTTCAATCTCTGGACTATTTTCAAAATCATATGTTTTATATGATATTTTACATCCAGTTATAAACCACAATAGAACATATATTTTTAATAAGTTTCTTTTAAACATATTTATTTTAAATTTGTTGAATGAAAAATTTCAATACAAAAATAATTATATTTTTAATACTATTAGCTTCTATAAGTTGTAATAAGAATGAAGGTATAATTTCAATCAAAAAAACTATCAATCCAATTAACAATTCAGATATTTCAGGAACTATAACATTGACTCAAAAAAATGACTCAGTATTTCTAGAAGCTCATCTATTTGGACTTGAATCAGGAACTAAAGCTATTCATATTCATGAATTTGGAGACTGTTCATCTGATGATGGACTTAGTACAGGTAGTCACTGGAATCCTACAGATACAAAACATAGTAAATGGGGGGATCCATCAGGATTTCATCTTGGTGCTATTGGAAACTTTGAAGTAGATAGTTCTGGTCATGGAATGGTTAATTTTAGTACAGACCTATGGTGTATAGGGTGTGAGGAAAATATTGATATTTTAGGAAAAGGGATTATTATACATAATGGTGCAGATGACTATGTTTCTCAACCTTCAGGTGCTTCAGGCCCAAGAATAGGATGCATGGAAATTAGTACCGAAATTCCACTTGCAACTAATTAATAGTTTTTTCTAACTCCAAAGTTATTTCATCAATGGAGTTCTTATGAATACTTCTTCTCAGAGGTTTACATATTTCCATAGAAAATATTTTCTTTTTGTTTAATATTTTCAGTCCATTTCTTTGGAATACTTCATTAAATCCTGAGAGTTTAACAGGGACTACAAGGGGGGAGTTATTTTTAATGATATGAGCTGTTCCTTTTCTTACTGGCATGGAATTATCAGTTGTTCCTCTTGGAAAGGTAATAACCCAGCCATCTTTGAGGGCTAATTTAATTTTATCAGGGTCTTCAGATCTAACTTCTCTAGAAACAGATTCTCCAGAGTCTCTCCAACTTCTTTGAATTAAAATTGCCCCTGCATATGTTAGAAGTTTAGTAACAAATGATTTTCCCATAGTTTCCAAGGATGCTATATAATAAAGATTAGTTTTTGGGTTAATTAGATACTTAGGTCTTTTAACAGAGTCGATTTTCCCCTTAACTGATGAATTAAATACATGTAGCATAGCAATTACGTCATAAAAATAAGTTTGATGATTACTCACAAATAATACATTATTATCCGGAAGATTAATAAGGTTTTCTGAACCTATTATCTCAAATTTTTTACTTCTAAAAGACCTATGAGTAAGTAGGCCAACTGTTGCTATTATTAATCTTTTAAGGAAAATTGTCTGACCAAAAATATTTTTTTTCAAACTTTATTTTTATAAATCAAATATAAAAACATAAATGCTAATAATATTTAACATTTATTTAAAATTTAATAATAATAATTTATTTAATTTAGTATTTTAATAAATAAAACTTATAATGACTATAACTCAATTAAGGTATACATTAGCCGTCGCAGAACATGGAAATTTTACCACTGCTTCTGATAAATGTTTTGTTACTCAGCCCACACTTAGTATGCAAGTACAAAAACTAGAAGAAGAATTAGGTGTGATAATATTTAATAGATCAACAAAACCATTACAAGTAACCGAAATTGGCGAAAAGGTGCTATCCCAAGCCAGAAAAATTGTTGAAGAATCTTCAAGAATGAATGATGTAATCTCAGAAGAAAAAGGGATTATTGGAGGTACTCTCAAAGTCGGAATAATTCCAACTGTAAGCTCAACATTACTTCCTTTATTTTTAAATATCTTCACAAAAAAACATAAAAATGTAAGTTTAAAAATTGAAGAATTTAACACTGAGACTTTAAGTCAAAAATTGGAGGATAATTCTATAGATTGTGCAATCGCAGCAACTCCATTAAATAATGATAGAATAATTGAAAGACCTCTCTACTATGAGCCATTTGTTGCCTACGTTCCTGAACATCACTTTTTATCGGGTAATAAAATGCTTAACGTTAGTGATTTATCAAATGGAGATTTATTAATTCTTAAAGATGGTCATTGTTTTAGAAACCAAGTGTTAAATCTATGTTCACTTGAAGACTTAAATAAGCAATATGAACTGAAAAGTGGAAGTTTTGAAACATTAATTAATCTTTCAAACAATGGGCCATGGATGACAATTATTCCATATTTACATTCAAATAATTTATCTCAAAAAAATCTTCATAATATAATACCGTTTGAAGATCCTGCTCCAGCTAGAGAAATAAGCATGATATATTCTAAAAGTCAATTAAAACTTCCTGTTATAAACGCCTTGACGGCAACTATCTCATCTGTTATTAGAGGTCAAATAAAATATAATGACATAAAAATAATGTCACCAGTTTCTTATTAATAATTTCACGAGTAATTTTATTTGGCTAGAAACTATTATAGCTTATATTTGCAACTCATTTTTCGGGGTGTAGCGTAGCCCGGTTATCGCGCCGCGTTTGGGACGCGGAGGTCGCAGGTTCGAATCCTGCCACCCCGACAAATTGAGTTTTATCTTTCTTTTCAAGAACACTCAATCTTGTCAATTTAACTTTTTTAGCTTTATCGTATATTTAACTAATGACAGTTGAAAAAAAATTAATTTCAAAAAAAAAACCATTTTATCCAATTTCAAAAAAACTTGAAAACTTTTTGAAACAACACGATAGATGGATAAATGATGTTATTTCCTATGATGATTTATTAAGATATACTGACTCTATAAATATTTATGATAAAAATAATAGAGACACACTTTGGGTAAGATTAATTTATAATGAAAGTGAGCGAAATGAAATTGATGAAAATCTTAAGATAATATATACTTTACTTCACTCTGATGGAAATCCTACTTCAATTCCATATTTGAATATAGATTCTGTTGATTATTGCACATTTGGAAACTCTAAACCATTTAGAATAAAAATTAGAAATATTGTAAATGATAACTTCACATATTTTTATATAAAAAAAACTGATGCTTCAAGAATATATGGGATTGAGTTTGAGCATATGTTATCACCTAGAAATCTTAATTTTTTAGTTAATAGGTCATCTTTGATTGAAGAACATATAGCCGGAATACCAGGAGATGTATTTATCAAGGAATATTTACCTAAATGCTCTGGATATCAAAAATCTCAGATAGCTAAAGAATATGTAAAATTCAATGAAAGGTGTATGATTAGGCTACTTGGAGATATGAGATCATATAATTATGTTGTAATACCTATTCATGACTTTGATCAAGTAATTTATAAAATCAGAGCAATTGATTTTGATCAACAATCATATGAGGGGAAATTTTCAGTATATAGACCTCAATTTTTCAAAGAGAATAAGCCAATGATGGATCTTGTTCGAAAAAAATTAAAAACAGATTCTATTGTTCAATACAAAATTGAAGAAAGATCTACAATTTCAAAAAGGTTGATAATTTCAGATGAAAGAATGAAACTTTTAGTTGATATTATGAAACAAGATACTATTAGCTCTGCAAAAAATATTGACAACTTAAAAAAAGAAATATATAAATTCACAAAAGAAGAGTCCTTTATTAAGTCAAAATCTATGGGAGAATTAATGGAGCACTCCCTAGACTATCTAAAAACAAATTACCAAAATGTCAGTTTAATTGACTTGATTTAAAAAAAACTTCATTGAGTGATTAATTTATTTTAAATTCGAGTTAATTATGAAAAAAAATAATCTATTTTATACACTATTATTATTAAATGTCTCTTTTGCATGTTCTCAAATTGAGAACTATCCCCCAATTGAAGACTTTGATGAAAATTTATTTAGTCTTGAAAAGGTTGTTGAAGGCATTGAGATTCCCTGGGGATTAAGCTTTACAAGCAATAATTCTTTTTTAGTAACTGATAAAAAGGGAATCATGTATCATGTGTCAGAAGGAAAAAAAGATGTAGTTGAAGGTGTTCCGGAAATAATTTCATCAAGACAAGGTGGATTACTGGATGTTGCTGTTGATTCAAATTTTGTTCTAAATAATAAAATTTATTTTACTGCTTCTGTGACTGAATCTGGTTCAGGATCAAATACCGCACTATTTTCAGCGATTTTTTTAAACAATAAACTTTCAGATCTAAAAACTTTATACAAAGCTTCTCCAGACTCAAAGGAGGAAAGACATTATGGTGGAAGTATATTAGTAACTGATGAATTTATTTTCTTCACAATTGGTGATAGAGGTAATCGAGATATAAATCCACAGAATATTTCATTGGATGGTGGGAAAGTTTACAGATTAAATAAAGATGGCTCAATACCAGATTCTAATCCGTTTAATAATACTATTGACTCAAAAAAAGCAATATGGAGTTATGGACACAGGAACCCTCAAGGAATTATAAGGGGATTAAATGAGAAAGAAATATGGATTCATGAGCACGGACCAAGAGGAGGTGACGAGATAAATATAATTAAAGACCCAATTAAAGATGAAGATGTGTTAAAGGATAGAAATTATGGATGGCCAAAAGCTACTTATGGAATTAATTACAGTGGAAGTGAAATAACTAAGTACCAAAAAATGGATAATGTTATAGACCCTTTTTATTATTGGACCCCTTCAATTGCTCCATCTGGTATGGCTTATGTAGATTCAGACATATACCCAGAGTGGAAAAATAGTATTCTCGTTGGATCACTTAAATTTCTGTATTTAGAAAGATTAGAATTTGATAAAAATGGTGTAACTAAAAGAGAGAAAATTTTCCCTGGAATTGGAAGAGTTAGAGATGTTAACCTAGGTCCAGATGGTTATGTATATATAAGCGTTGAAGCAATAGGTATTTTTAGAGTTTTACCAAAATAAGCTTAATGAATAACTTTATAAAAAATTTAAAATCCTTAGTTAATAAGAGTTATTTTAAGTATTTAATAATTTCAATTGCATTTTTAATCTGGATAACTTTTTTAGACTCTAATTCACTTTTAATTCATGATGAATTAAATCAAGAAATTAAAAAACTTAAAAATAGAAAAGACGCACTAACTGATGAGATAAATAAAGATCAAAAACTTATTGAAAAACTTCAAAATATAGATAGTTTAGAACACTATGGAAGAGAAAAGTATAATTTAAAGAAAGATAATGAGGACATATTTATTATTGAATATGAGTCTGATAAAGAATAATTAATGGGTAAAGTAATATCAATAGCTAATCAAAAGGGAGGGGTAGGTAAAACTACTTCATGTGTAAATTTAGCTGCTTCAATTGGAGTACTTGAAAAAAAAGTCCTAATAATTGATGCTGATCCTCAAGCAAATGCATCTTCAGGACTAGGTTTTGACCCAAATGATAAAAATTTATCATTATATCAAGTACTTTCTGGATCTCTAGATATTTCTGATGCTATTAAAAAAACGGAATCTCCTAATCTTGACATAATTCAATCTAGCATTGATCTTGTTGGAATTGAGATTGAATTAGTTGAAGAAAAAAACAGAGAGTACAAACTAAAAGAAAAGATTAACGAAATTAAAGATCTATATGATTTTATATTTATAGACTGTGCACCTTCATTAGGCTTAATAACACTTAATGCTCTTACAAGTTCTGATTCTGTCATAATTCCAATTCAATGTGAGTACTTTGCTCTTGAAGGTCTAGGCAAACTACTTAATACAATTAAAAGTGTTCAAAAAATACATAACGAAGAACTTGATATAGAAGGAATATTATTAACAATGTTTGATTCTAGACTTAGACTTTCAAATCAAGTTGTTGAAGAAGTCAAAAAACACTTTGGTGATATTGTGTTTAATACAATTATTCAAAGAAATATAAAATTAGGGGAAGCACCTGGTTTTGGAAAAGATATTATAACTTATGATGTAACATCAAAAGGAACAAAAAATTATCTTTCTTTAGCAAATGAAGTAATTAAAAAAAATAAAGATGTCTAATAAAAAACAAAAAAAAGTACTTGGAAGAGGATTAGATGCTTTATTGAATACTTCAGATGATACTGAGTACAAAAAAGAAAATCTGATTACTCCAAAATCTTTAGAAATTGATATTAAAAAAATTCAAGTTAACCCAAATCAACCAAGAACAAATTTTGATTCTAGTGAGATTGAAAACTTAACTATTTCTATCAAAGATCTGGGCGTTATTCAACCTATTACAGTTAGAGAAATTAGTTCTGAGAATTTTGAAATAATTTCTGGAGAAAGAAGGTTTAGAGCTTCAAAACTTGCTGGACTTAGTTCAATCCCTTGTTATATTAAAGGGGTCGATAATGAGACAGATATTTTAAAAATGTCTTTAGTTGAAAATGTTCAGAGGGTAGATTTAGATCCTATAGAGATTGGACTGACATATGAAAGACTAATAAATGATTATAATCTAAATATTGATTCTATATCTAGAATTGTAGGTAAAGAAAGATCAACAGTTTCAAATTACATAAGGCTTTTAAAGCTTGATCCTATTATTCAATCTGGTATTAGAGATGGTTTTTTATCTATGGGCCATGGCAGAGCATTAATTAATATTAATGATAAAAAACTTCAACTTGAAATCTACGAACAAATAATATCCTCAAAACTTTCTGTTAGACAAACTGAAAAAATTGTTCGAGGAAATAGAAATACAAATAAAACTTCTACTAATTCTGATGTTTCTAAAATCTATATTGATGCAACTAATAAATTTGAAAAACTTTTTGATTCTAAAGTAAAATTAAAAGAAAACTCAGAAGGCAAAGTATCTCTTACAGCTACTTTTAAAAGTATCAACGATTTGTACTTAATTCTAAAAAAATTATCAGATTGAAAAATTTAATTTTTTTAATAATATTTTGTTTTTCAACCAATATATATGCTCAATCTGAAATTGATTCAATTTATATTAGCCCAAGAAAGCAGAAATTAATTAATGATCCACTAACACCTTCAAAGGCAGCGTTCTATTCATCTGTTGTTCCTGGACTAGGCCAAGTCTATACAAGAAGGTATTGGATGGTTCCTATAATCTATGGTGGATTAGGTGCTTCAGCTTATTATTATAATTTTAATAATAAAGAAATGAATAAATATAGGACAGCATATAAAAGAAGACTAGCTGGATATTTTGATGATGAGTATATAGATATAATACCTGAGAATGAGAAATTATTAGAGGGGATGAAGTTTCATAGGAGATATAAAGATTTTTCATTCATATTTTTAGTTGGAACTTATGTTTTAAATATAATAGATGCTAATGTAGGCGCACACCTGCTTCAATTTAATGTTAGTGAAGACTTATCTTTTAGTCCTTATATTGAAAGTGATTATTTTGATTTTTCACAAAGTGCTGGAATTAAATTTAAAATTAACATAGACTAATATGAACTTAAACGAATGGCTTTTATTGTTCCTTTCATTCAACTTAATAATATTTGGTGGATCTTATAAGTTATTTAAGTTAGCTGGAGTAGAGGGGTGGAAATCGTTAATTCCAATCTATAATATTGTAAAACACTTAGATATAATAAATAGACCTAGATGGTGGGCTATTCTTGTATTTATTCCAGTAATTAATCTACTTATGATTCCCGTTATATGGGTGGAGTTTATAAAAACATTCAATCATAATTCTAAGTTAGATAGGGTTTTAGTAATTATTACACTTGGTTTTTATATCTATTATATTAGTTACTTAAGTAGTAAAACTAAATATATAGGTAAAATTGATTTTTCAAATTTTGAGAAATCAATTGGTTCATTTGTTTTTGCAATTGTTATTGCAACTATTGTTCATAATTACATATTACAACCCTTTGTAATTCCAACTGGATCATTAGAAAAAACATTAAGAGTTGGGGATTTTTTATTAGTTAGTAAATTCCATTATGGTGCCAGAATTCCATCTACAGTTATTTCTTTCCCTATGGTTCATGATACAATTCCAATAATTAAATCAAGATCATATCTTAATAAACCTCAATTACCATATATAAGAATACCTGGATTTCAGGAAATTAAAAATAATGATATCGTAGTTTTTAATTGGCCGGCAGATACAGTGAGGAAATTCTTTGTAAAAGAAAAAGGTGTAGTCAAACCTAGAGATAAAAAATCTAATTACGTAAAAAGAGCAATCGGTATTCCTGGAGATACTCTAGAGATAAAAGATGGTGTAATTTATTTAAATGGAATAGAAAATATTCTTCCTGACAGGGCAAAACCTTTATTTACATATTTAATCAAATCAAATAAAGGAGTTTCCTCTAGCAAGCTAATTAATCTAGAGATAGATGGCTTTATTAGGAAGTTCATCATAAGTAATCTGGCAAATGATTCTTATGCAGAAATTTCTAAATACATTTTGAATATCTCAAATACTAAAGAAAACGAGTATCTAGTTTATACTTATGATAAGGGAATTCCCATTGATTTAGTCAGAGAGTATGGTTTAGACATACGTGAAATAATTGATAATAAAAAGGAACTTAACTTAACCTACGATGATGCTATAAAAATTAAAAAATCAAATGAATTTGATACAATCTATCGAGTTACAGAAAAAATAAATGTATCAAACTCGAATTTTTTTCCAAATAATAAAAGATTTAGCTGGAATAATGATCAATTAGGACCACTTTATATTCCAAAAGCTGGAGATAAAATAGATCTTAGTATTAACACGCTTCCTTTGTATAAAAAGATTATAACTGATTATGAATATAATAAATTAAGCGTTGTAGAAGATAATATTTTAATCAACGGTAAAATTGAACAAGAATATATTTTTAAGCAAAACTACTATTGGATGATGGGAGATAATAGATATAATTCAGAGGACTCAAGAGTATGGGGTTTTGTACCTTTTGATCATGTACTTGGTAAGCCTGTATTTATTTGGATGAGTATAGAGGGATTGTTTAATGGGATAGAAAACTGGAAATTTAGATGGGATAGAGTATTTACTACTATTGGATTTGAGGGAAAGGCAAGATCATATTTACCTCATTTTATAATCTTTATTATTATCTGGCAAATCTTCAATTTTATAAAGAAAAGAAGAGAAAGTAATTAATTCTTATCTGATTTTTTAAAAAGAACTTCCTTCTCATTTTTTGTCAAGCTTTCATAACCAGACTTACTTATTTTATCGAGTATATTATCAATTAATTTTTGATCATTTTTATTGTTATTTGATTTGATCGAAAATCTTTTTAAATAATTGGTAAAACTATCAAAGGATGAAGTAGAAGAATTAAAATTATTAGCATAATAAAGTCCGTAAAAAGCTCCTCCTAAATGAGCAATATTTCCTCCTGAATTACTGAAAGGTATTTGAATTAAACTCATTAAAACATAAAAAAAGCCAATATACTTTAGCTTGGTATTGAAAAAAATTAAATTTATTGAAGTGTTTGGAAAATATGCACAGACAAAAATTAATAAAGAATAAACTGCTGCAGATGAACCAATTAACGGGTTGAATGAATCTTTAAAGGCGGGGAAAATATTGTATGAGAAAATGAATAAAAGACCTCCAGCTATAGCTCCATAAAAATATATTTCAAGGAACTGTTTATTATTGAGAAAACTCAAAAAATAATCGGAAACCATATATAAAATTAACATGTTCCAAAAAATATGAAAAAAATCAAGGTGAAAAAATGAGTATGTAACTATAGTCCATGGACTCATTAAAACCTGATTAAACTCAGGATGGAGATCAAAGTATTTTACTATACTTATTTGGTTAAAATCGAGCAAAAAAAGAAAAGTATTCGATACAAGTGGTAATAAAAAAATAATAATATTTATAATTATAATCTTTTTAAATATTTGTTGATTTATAAAATATTTATATCCTAATTCCATCTTTTATTATTAAACTGATTTTTCTTCCAGTACCACATCATAATAAAACCAGTAATTGCTCCACCTATATGAGCAAAATGAGCTATTGGCCCAACAGAATAAGAAGAGAATCCAAAAAACAAATCAAATAGAATTAAAAGTGGAACTAAGTATTTAGCTTTTATTGGAATTGGAGGAAATAAAAGCATTAACTGAACATTAGGGAATAACATAGCAAATCCAACTAAAATCCCATACAATGCGCCTGAAGCACCAACCATTACAGCTTTAAAAGACTGAATTCCTGAATATAATGTATCTTCTCCAACAGACTGAATAATTGCTGTATTTAGTCTTCCTGATTCATAAAAAGTATCTATATCTAATTTAGTTAATCCATTATCTATCAAAATTTGTGATACAGACATGACATTATAATGATAAACTAAAGTTTGAATTAGTGCGGCACCAAGACCAGCTGATAAATAAAAGAAAATAAATTTTCTCTTACCCCACATTTGCTCTAGAGGTGTTCCAAACATCCATAAACCAAACATATTAAAAAGAATATGGGTAGTGTCTCCATGCATAAACATATGAGTAAGAGGCTGCCATAAAATAAAGTCAGGATTTTTAGGATAATGCATAGCGAATAAATCATACATTAATTCTCCTAAAACAATTGAGGCAATAAAGAATATTACATTAATTATAATTAAATGCTTGACTATTTCACTTACTCTTCCCATTAAAATCTATTTTCTATGTCGTTTTTATTTAAAGTAATAAATATTTGTTTATTGTCAGGTGATAAATTTGGCTCTTTACACGAGAAAAGTTGATTTACTAGAAATTCTTGTTCATCTAAGTTTAATTTTTTTCCACTTTTGATTGAAGAACTTTTTGAAAGTTTTTTTGCAAAAAAATCTGAGTAACTAAGATTTTTTGATTCATCAAAATCAATATCATCATTTAGTATTTCATCAATTATTTCTTCTATTGAATTATTTTCTAATTGAACTGGAATTGAAGTAATAGTTAATAAAGATTCTGATAATTTATATTCAAAACCTAAAGAATCAAAATCTGTTATGATTTTTTTAAATAAAATTAATTGACTTAGGGAAAGGTCTATTTCAAAAGGAATAATAAGTTTTTGTGATTTTAATGAACTTTCAAAAATTGATTTTAAAAAACCCTCATAGAGAATTCTTTGATGTGCTAAATTCTGATTAATTATGATTAAGGATGATGTGCTAGTACTAACTATATATTTATTAAAAATCTGAAATATTTTTGATGAACTATTATCAATAATATAAGGTTGAGTATTATTTAATTCAATATCAGAGTTTTTTTTCATAAAGTTTTCTTCATTGAAAACTTTAAAAGGATTAAATTCTGAGTCAACTACAATAGAAGGAATCTTTGGATCTGAATTTACATGATTATATGATATATCCATAGATGAATCTTTCTCAAAGTCAAGAACTGGAGTTACTTGATATATTCCAAGGCAATGTTTTACAGCAGAATTTATAATTGAATATAGGTGTTGATCATCATCAAACTTTATTTCTGTTTTATTTGGATGAACATTTACATCAATCTTAGCTGTATCCATATTTATGAATAAGAAATAGCCAGGATAGAATCCCTCCCTTAGAAGACCTTCAAAAGATGAGAATATTGAGTGATTAATGAATTGACTTTTAATTGATCTATTATTAACAAAAATATATTGAGTTGACCTAGATTTTTTTGCATATTCTGGTTTCAATATAAAACCAAAAAGATTAGCTATTTGAGTTTTTTCATCAATAGGAACAAGATGTTCACGAATCTTTTCTCCAAAGATTGAAATTATTCTTCTTTTTAAAGATTCCTTTTTTAAATAGAAAATTTCTTCATCATTATTTATAAAAGAAAATTCAATGCCATAGTGGGATATTGCTATATTATGAAATACATTCATGATATGTCTTAATTCTACAAAATCGGATTTTAGAAAATTTCTCCTAGCAGGGACATTATAAAAAATGTTCTTTACTTTGATTGAAGTACCCTGATCGACATTTAATTCATTTTCTTTAACAATTTTTCCTCCATTAATCTCAATAAAATAGCCATCGTTTTCATCATGTTTACTAGATGCCATCTCAACCATAGAGACAGAAGAGATAGCTGCTAAAGCTTCTCCTCTAAAACCCATAGAACTTATTGAGAAAACATCATCTATTTTATTGATTTTAGATGTTGCATGCTTTACAAATGATGAGTGCATGTCTTTTCTTGACATTCCATTACCATTATCAATTACTTGAATTAGATTTTTACCAGCATTCTTAATAATGACACTAATTTTACTGGAATTTGCATCTATAGAGTTTTCTAACAGTTCCTTTAATACTGATGAAGGTCTTTGAACAACCTCTCCAGCAGCAATTTTATTTGAAACTTCAATTGGTAAAATTTTAACTATGTCTGGCATTAATTGGTGTAGAAAATTGTTAAATCAAAATCAATGATATATAAAAATAC
>ERZ802827.757-NODE-757-length-16913-cov-21.8493_pt1 | contig 16913 bp, 20 predicted proteins | sample MGYA00345652_ERZ802827 | MGnify/ENA primary metagenome ERZ802827 (study PRJEB30503, sample SAMEA104212372) | marine metagenome | biome: Westerlies Biome; feature: [SRF] surface water layer (ENVO:00010504) within the epipelagic zone...; material: water... | reverse complement strand
AATAAAAAAGGTTAATTATGAGAGATAAAAATTATTTAAGATCAACCAAAATAGTTGCTACTGTTGGAACAGCAACTGATGATATTCACAAAATAAAATCATTAATAAAAGCAGGTGTAAATGTTTTTCGTCTGAACTTTAGTCATGGTAACCACGGCGATCACCTTAAAAGAATTACTTATATACGTTCAGCTGAAAACGATCTTAATTGTAATGTTGCAATTCTGGCAGATCTTCAAGGTCCAAAGTTTAGAATAGGTAAAGTTAAGGAAGATGTTAAAGTAATAAGAGGAAGCTCTTATATTTTTGATAAAAAAACTGAGATCGGAGACTTTAGTAGAGTAAATTTATCCCATGACGAAATATATGAGAGTTTGTCAATTGGTTCAAATATCCTAATGGATGACGGTAAACTTCAATTTGAAGTTAAAGATATTGTTAAAGATAAAATTAAAACTGAAGTTATTGTTGGAGGTTATATTAAAAGCAATAAGGGAGTAAATCTACCTGATGTAGTATTGAATACAAGTCCATTAACTTCTAAGGATATTGAAGATCTTAAATTCATTTTAAACCAAGAAATTGACTGGATTGCTCTTTCATTTGTTCAGAAATTAAGCGATGTGGAGGAAGTTAAAAAATATATTAATGATAAAGCATGTATTATCGCTAAAATTGAAAAACCGTCAGCTTTAAAAGAATTAAATAAAATAATTGATGCTTGCGATGGTATAATGGTTGCGAGAGGTGACTTAGGTGTTGAACTACCTCCAGAAGAGGTTCCAGGAATACAAAAAGATATAATTCTTAAATGTAGACAGGCTGGAAAACCGGTTATCGTAGCTACGCAAATGTTAGAGTCTATGATCGAATCACCATCGCCAACTAGAGCAGAAGCTTCTGATGTTGCTACTGCAGTATTTGATGGTGCAGATGCAGTTATGCTTTCAGCAGAAACGGCTGTAGGCTTGTTTCCTATAGAAACAGTTAACATAATGGATAGAATAATATTTTCAGCTGAAAACCATGTAAAAAAGCATCCAGGTGATGGGCCACAAAATTTAAAAGTCGAAAATTATGTTTATAACGCGGTTTCCCGTTCTGCAGTTAGTTTGGCAGAGTCAGTAAAAGCTAAGGCTGTAGTAGCTTTTACTGCGTCTGGAAATACGGCATATAGAATGGCGCGAGAGCGACCAAACTTACTCTTAGTTGTTATGACTCCAGAAGTAAGAGTTAAAAGGAAGTTATCTCTTCTATGGGGTGCTTATTCATTTTTCAGTAAAGTCCAAGGATATGAGGCAGCAATAAAAGAAGCAAGAGAGATAATTATAACAGAAAAATTAGCCAAACAAGGTGATACCATAGTTGTTGTTGCGGGCATGCCTTTTGGAGTTTCCGGTTCAACTAACTCAATTAGAGTAGTTGACGTTTAATTAGCTATTTTTTGCCAAGTCTTACTGAAACCATTTTATCAGGGTTACTTGGTGGTTCTCCTATTTCGAGCTTTTCAACAGCGTCCATTCCTGAGACAACTTGTCCCCAAACAGTATATTGCCCAGTCAAATGGCTACAACCATCAAAACATATAAAAAATTGACTGTCACCACTGTCTGGACTCATTGATCTAGCCATTCCCACAGTCCCGTATTTATACTCATAATCAGAAAACTCAGCCTTCAAATTCTTGCCTGATCCACCTGTCCCAACACCATCAGGATCACCGGTTTGGGCCATAAAGCCTTTTATAACTCTGTGAAAAATAATTCCATCATAAAATCCATCTTTTACTAATTGTTTAATTCTTTTGACGTGATTAGGAGCAATTTTTGGTAGTGTCTCAATTACAACTTTACCTTGAGATGTCTCAATAGTTATAAATTTACTTGAACTTGCAGAAGCTTTTTTTACTGGCTTAACCATTGATACACACATTACCCCTAATAAAATAATAATTAATTTTTTAAACATAATTCACTCTCTTTAATAATGTACTGTATAAGGCTAGATTATTTAAAATCAACATTTTTTTATATTAGCGCGTCGATTTGTTCATCAGTTAAGTTTCCTGGAACTATAGTTATGGGAACTCTACATTGGTTACTACCCTTGTTAATGATATAATTTATTAATGGGCCAGGATTACCATGTTCAGTAGCAACTCCTAAAACTAAAACTCTAATCGCTTCTTCTTTATCAATTAAATTAAATAATTCTTCGTGCACAATTCCTTTTCGTACAAATGTTCGTGGTTTAGGTGCTCCTAATTTTTCACAATATTCACTGAGTTCATTAAGCAATTTTTTACTTGATTGTTCAGCTTCAGCTTCCATAATTTCACTTACGCCGCCCCATAATTGTCCTTCGATAGGTTCTATGCATCTAAAAAGAGCAATTTCACCTCCGGCAGTGGCTGCTCTTCTTGCTGCATAGTATAACGCTTGGTGTAACTCTTTACTATCATCAGCAACAACTAAGAATAAACGGCTACTTGGTTTTAAAGTTTTAGAATTAGTTTTTACATTTATTTTTTTGCTCATCACTTCCTCATCAAACTTTCCTAAAAATTAGATTGGTTCCCCAGCCAACCAAAACAGCTAATAAAACGGCAAAAATGCCATACAATGTTGAGTAATTTTGGGCTATGTTGTAAATTTCTGCACTTATACCTGATTTTGAAACATTAATTGTACTTAGTTCATTTGATATAAGTTTACTGTTCCGATAATGCAATATTTTTACTTCAAACTGACCTGTAATAACGTTAGATGGCAGATTTAAATAAGATCTAAATAGTGCATTTTTATTTAAACTGACAGAATTTTCATTCAAACTCCATAAATTTGATTTTAACATATTTCTTGTAAGAGCTTCTCTCCATTCCTTTTCTTTTTGAACTTTTTTACCAGGTTGAAGTCTTATTTTAAGGTTATTTAACCCAATTTCTGAAATTTTTTGAGTTTTTTGGTTTAATATTTTATTAATATCTCTATTAGATGAGATATTTAAATATTTTGGAGTATTTATATAATTTACTGATTTAGTATTTACCCAAATACCAAAAACTTTTTCTTTTTTTTGAACTGTAACGAGTCCTTTTGGGCCAGTCACAACTACTATAATATCATCACCTTTTTGACCATCATATGCGCCGAATAAAAGTATTTTAGCCCCCAAAAAATCAGTGGAAATTTTTACATTTTCTTGAGAAAGATCTGCTACAATCTGATTTTTTGCATTTACCTTGTATGTAATAAAGCAAGCTAAAATTATTATTTGAATTGATGTTAATAGTTTCATTGTGATTTACCTACTAATAACGACAGAAAAAATATCAGAAGGAATTGTAATTAAATCTGATAAAAGTTTTAAGCTAACTAAAATAATAAGTGTAGATAAAATTAGTCTTAAATACTCGCCTTTTAATATATTAGTAAATCTAGAACCAACTTGCACACCCACTACTGATCCTAACAACAAGATTGAAGCTAAAACAATGTCGACTGTTTGATTTTGAGAAGCTTGAAGGATAGTTGTGTTAGCAGCGACAAAAATGATTTGAAAAAGAGATGTCCCAACAACTAAAGAAGTTGGCATTCCAAGAAGATAAATCATTGCGGGAACAATAATAAACCCTCCACCAATACCCATTAAAGCCGCAAGAATACCTACTATTATACCAATAAAAATAGGTAATAAGATCGAAATATATAATTTTGATTTTCTAAATCTTGTTTTGAAAGGTAGCCCATGAAGCCAATTATGTTGATGAAGTTTTCCTCTAGAAACTTTTCCTTTTCTTTTTCGTAAAATTAACCTTAATGACTCGGACAACATTAAGCTTCCAATTAAAGTTAAAAAAACAACATAAGAAGATTTTATAACGAGATCTAATTGTCCAATTTTTCCTAAAAAGTTAAAAATTACAACTCCTATAGAAGAACCTACTACTCCGCCTAAAAGTAAAACTGTTCCCATTTTAAAATCGACATTACCTCTTTTCCAATGTGACAAAACTCCAGAGACTGAAGGTGCAACTAATTGATTTGCTACAGAAGCAACAGCAACTGGAGGTGGAATTCCTAAAAACATCATAATAGGTGTTAATAAGAAACCACCACCCACACCAACCAATCCCATTATAAGTCCAAGAAATGTTCCCACACCTAAAATCGCTAAAGAGTGAATTGGTTGTTCAGCAATAGGTAAATATATATACATAAAATTTTCATTATTATTTGATCATGTATGATAATACATTATTAACATTTTAAAAATAATTATTTAGAGTAAAATTGATGATAAAGGTGATTTCGAAAAATGATCTCGTTAACTGCATAAGTAGTGTTAAAAATGCAGGTGATAAAGATCGATCAATTGTCAATTATTCTGAAGCCAGTATACTCATATTATTTATTAATAATTATATCGAAAATAATAGTCTTATTTTAATGACTAAAAGAAAAAATAATCTTAGAAAACATGCTGGGCAAATTGCATTTCCTGGAGGAAGAAAAGAAAGAGAAGATAAAGATTTAAAAGATACGGTTCAAAGAGAAACTGAAGAAGAAGTAAATATCCCCAAAGAGAATTATGATATTATTGGAAATTTACCAAAATTCTTCACCGGTACAGGCTATGTGGTTACCCCATTTCTTGCTATTATGAAACAAAATTCAGATTGGAAAAGTTTAATTAGCCCAAACTTGAATGAAGTTGAAAAAATTTTTTATCCTAAATCTTATTATCTTCTATCACCTAAATTCCATTTGAGAGAAAAACCTCCAATAAATTCAAGTATGTTTATGACTTGGAAAATAAATTACAATGATGAAAATATTTGGGGATTGACAGCAAGAGTTCTAGTAACCATTTCTGCAGGATTAGGTTTAAGGGAGTTTCCACCATGCGACGATATTTAATTATTTTTTTAGCTATACTATTTTCAATAGCTCTTTTTTTCTTAACAAAATATATTTTAAAAAAACTTACAAAAAATAATACAGTATTTTTTTCAACTTTAGTAAGTGTTATAGGTTTTTGTCTGTTTATTTTATTTTCTTTTTTATATTTAGAAGGAAATGCTTTTCATCCAGATTATTCGTATAATCCCCCATCAATTATAGATGGAAAAGTTAAAGATGGTAACTTTTCTAAATAGAAAATAAAAGGCTATTTTATTATTTTTCGAGATTTAGAAAATCTTTTGCATAAAGATGAAAATGTTAAAACTATTTTTAATATCGTAAAGAGTGCCAATGCTAAAGCTTGGATTGTTGGTGGGGCGATAAGAGATTATCTTATCAATCAGGAGATTTATGATATAGATTTTGTAATCGATATAGATATACATCTGTTTTTAGAAAAAATTGATAAAAAGAATATCAAGATAAATACAATAAATATTAATTATAAGACTATATCAATCATTCTTAATAATAAAGAATACCAGATTACAAGCTTTAGAAAAGATTTGATAAGTTTTGGTCGTAGCGCAATTGTTGACTTTACATTTACTTTACATGAAGACGCAAAACGAAGAGATTTTACCATTAATGCATTGTACTTAGACGAAAAAGGAAACTTAATTGATCCGTTTGGTGGATATAATGACATAATGAATAAAAAATTAAGATTTATTGGAGATCCTATCAAGAGAATAGAAGAAGACTATTTAAGAATTATAAGGTTTTGCAGATTTTTTGGAAGATTGTCTGAGGTTGATATTATTAAAAACTTAAAAAGAAAAATTATAAAAAAAGTTAATAAGATTTCAATTTTAAGCAACATGAGAGTTAGAAATGAGTTATCAAAAATTCTTATGGTTAAAAATTTCGAACTATGTTTGTCAATGATAGTTACATTACAATTAGATAAATATATGCTTATACCAAATTCCAAAAGTAATAAAATAAATAAGCACTCTGGTTTTAAAACAAAAGATTTTAAGGTAATAAAGTACATAAAAAAAAATGGACTGAATTCTATAAATCATGAAAAGCTTGATTTAATATCTATAGCTATGCTGCACTTATATAATTTAGAAAATATTGAAATGATTATTAAAAGATTTGAATTAAACAAAAGAAAAATTAAATTTGTTAACTTTATTAGACAATTTAAGAATCTTAAACTTAAGGTAAATCAAAATATAACCAAGAAGTTAACTTCTAAGGAAATTGAATTATTTATATTAAAGATTATTTGGGAATATAGATGTAAAATTAATATTGAAAATAAAGGTTATTTTATAAAAGATAGAATACCATTTAATTGGTATAAATTAGGATTACTACATGTCCTTCCTATCGAAATTATGAAACAAGTTGATTTATTTAATTTGGAATGGCCGACATTGCCTTTAACAAAAAAAAAGATACAAGATTTACAAGACAAAACTTTCTTAAATAAAATTGATGATTTAATATTTAAGGCAGAAAATTTTTGGGTAAAAAATAATTTTAAAAGTTCACCTGGAAATATTTTAATTTTTTTGAAAAATAACTGAGATAAAGAAATAAAATATGACAACTAAATTAGATATGTTAACCAAATTAAAAAAACAAAAATGTCTTGATAATTCAGACTTGCTTGAAGATAAAAAAGAGATGGCAAGCATTTGGTTTGCTAGTCTTCGTGATGAAATTTGTAAATCTTTTGAAGAAATTGAAAATAGTCAATTAAATAAAAACACAAACATAAAATTTGTTCAAAAAAAGTGGGAAAGAGATGGTGGAGGTGGGGGAGTGATTTCAATTATGAAAGGTAATGTATTTGAAAAAGTTGGTGTAAATATATCGACAGTTTATGGAAAATTTTCTAAAGAATTTAGAGAACAAATTCCAGGTGCTGAAGAAAATGGAACTTTTTGGGCATCTGGCATCTCAGTTGTTTCACACATGTCTAACCCATATATTCCCGCAGCTCATATGAATACCAGACTATTAGTTACTGGTGAAGGAGACAAAAAAAAGATTTGGTTTGGTGGAGGTGGAGATTTAACGCCAACTTTTGAGGATCTTGAAGTTACGAAATTATTTCATCAAGATTTAAAAGTTAATTGTGATAGATATGATAATTCCTATTATCCAAAATTTAAGAACTGGTGTGATGAGTATTTCTTTTTACCACATAGAAATGAAGCTAGAGGTGTGGGTGGCATTTTTTTTGATTATTTATATAATGATGACTGGGAAAAGGATTTTTCGTTTATTAAGGATATTGGCAAAACATTTTTATCTTCTTACTCAAAAATTGTAAAAAATAAAGTAGAAAAAAAATTTAGTAAAAAAGATAGGCAGGATCAGTTAATTAAGAGAGGTAGGTACGTAGAGTTTAATCTTTTATATGATAGAGGAACAATTTTTGGATTAAAGACTGGTGGAAATACTGAAGCTGTTTTAATGAGTTTACCACCCAAAGTCTCTTGGATTTAGAAATATACAAATTTTCAATCATCAGTTTTCTTAATCAAAGAAAATTTAGCTAAAAAAATTATTATTGATAACGAAAAAGACTAGAAATTTTTTTAAAGAATGCTTATATAAAGTATAACTTATGACAGGGAGATATATGTCTACTAAATCAAATCCTAAAAGTAGTAAAGATGAAGGTAAAAGAGATTTTTTAATCGTTTCAACCTATGCAATGGCTGGAATCGGTGCTGCTTCATTCGCATGGCCTTTAATAGACCAAATGAATCCTGCTGCAGACACTTTGGCTCTTGCATCAACTGAAATAGACTTGTCATCATTAGAAGAGGGTCAAGCAATTACAGTTAAGTGGAGAGGTAAGCCTGTTTTTGTACGTCACAGAACTGCAGAAGAAATTAAGAATGCTAAGGAAGCGTCAATCGATGATATGAGAGATCCAGAAAAAGATTCAGATCGTGTCACAAATGAAAAATACATAGTATTGGTTGGAGTGTGTACTCACTTAGGCTGTGTTCCACTTGGTCAAAAGTCAGGAGATGTGAAAGGACAATATGGGGGTTGGTTTTGTCCTTGTCACGGTTCGCATTATGATCATTCTGGTAGAATTAGAAAAGGTCCTGCCCCAACAAACTTGGCAGTACCTTCATATAAATTTCTATCAGATACTTTAATTAAGATTGGTTAATATTTTTGTTATCAGGAGTAATGAATGTCGAAGGCTAAATTTAAAAACCCAGTAGTTAAATGGATTGATCATAGATTACCTATATTTTCTTTTATGGATCATGAATTAAACCACTATCCTACCCCAAAAAATTTAAATTATTTTTGGAACTTTGGATCTTTGGCAGGCATAGCTTTAGTAACAATGATTATAACTGGAATTGTATTGTCTATGAACTATACAGCTCACGTGGATTATGCGTTTGATTCTGTTGAGAGGATTATGAGAGATGTTAATCATGGATGGCTTATAAGATATATCCACATGAATGGAGCAAGTTTCTTTTTTATAGTTGTTTATATACATATTTTTCGGGGACTTTATTACGGCTCTTACAAAGCCCCAAGAGAACTTTTATGGATTTTGGGTGTGTTAATTCTGTTATTAATGATGGCTACAGCTTTTATGGGTTACGTTTTACCTTGGGGACAGATGAGTTTTTGGGGCGCTACCGTTATTACTAACTTATTTTCAGCTATACCATTAGTAGGAGAAAGTATTGTAACGTGGTTATGGGGTGGATTTTCAGTTGATAATTCAACTCTAAACAGATTCTTCTCTCTACATTTTGTTTTACCCTTTGTCATTGTTGGTGTTGTAATTCTTCACCTTGTAGCTTTACATAGATTTGGATCTAACAACCCTATTGGAATTGACGTTAAAGGATCACAAGATACATTGCCATTTAATCCTTATTACACAATTAAAGATTTATTTGGTTTAGGTGTGTTTCTAACAATATTTGCTGCAGCTGTTTTCTTTTTTCCTAATTTCATGGGGCACCCTGATAATTACATTGAAGCCAATCCAATGGTAACACCTGCTCACATTGTACCTGAATGGTATTTTCTTCCTTTTTATGCAATTCTTAGAGCAATTCCAGATAAATTAGGAGGTGTTCTATTTATGTTTGGCTCTATTGCTGTTCTATTTGTACTTCCTTGGTTGGATAGATCACCCGTTAGATCATCTCAGTTTAGACCAATATTTAAAATATTTTTCTGGATACTTCTATTAGATTGTATTTTATTGGGTTATTTAGGAGCAATGCCGGCTGAAGGAATTTATGTAATATTATCAAGAATAGCGACAGCTTACTACTTCTTTCACTTTTTAGTATTGTTCCCTTTACTACCGTATATTGAAAAAACTAAGCCACTTCCAATATCAATCTCTGAACCTGTATTAAGTGGCGGAGCGACGGCATCAGCTTTTGCAGCCAGGGAGAAAAAATAGATGTATAAAAATCTTTTGGATTTTATTTTGGGTTATATTCCAAAGACCCTTACATATATCTTTTTGATTTTTTCATCTAGTTTATCATATGGAGCTGGAGAAAAATTAGACTATCCGAAACTTGATTGGTCATTTCTAGGCTTAACTGGTACTTTTGACCGTGCTTCCCAACAAAGAGGACTCCAGGTATACAAAGAGGTATGTTCTGGATGTCATGGTTTAAGGCTATTAGCTTATAGAAATTTAAAAGCAATTGGTTATAACGATGATGAAATTAAAGCATTTGCTTCTGAAAATAGTGTCGATAGCTTTAACGACGACGGAGAGGTGGTTGAAAGAGAAGCAAGGCCAAGTGACAAATTTGTTTCGCCATATCCTAATGAACAGGCCGCCCGTGCGGCTAATGGAGGAGCTTACCCACCAGATTTATCATTGATAATTAAAGCTAGATCTGACGGCGCTAACTATTTACACGCTTTATTAACTGGTTATGTAGATGCTCCTGCTGAACAAAAAGTTCCAGATGGGATGTATTTCAATAAATATTATCCAGGAAAACTTATAGGTATGCCACAACCATTATATGAAGATGGTGTCGAATACGCTGACGGTACTAAAGCGACACCGGATCAAATGGCTAAAGATGTTACGGCCTTTTTAGCTTGGGCATCTGAGCCTGAGATGGAAGATAGGAAAAGACTTGGTATTTCAGTTATTTTATTTTTACTTGTGCTTACGATCTTATCGTATTTAGCTATGAAGCAAATTTGGGCTCCAATAAAAAATAGATAAATTCTTACAAGTTACTTTTTAAAAATTTTAATGTCCTGTCTAAAGCAACTTTAGCACTAACTTCATTATATTGCTTTCTATGGTCACAATTAAATCCATGATCTGCTGGATAGGTGTAGGTAAGCACTTCGGGCTTTATTGATTTAAAAACTTCAACACTATCTATTGGTATGCCTTGATCTAATTCTCCAAAATGGGTCAAAACTGAACATTTAGGTTCAAGGGTTTTAAGTCTAGGAATATCACCGCCATAATAGCAAACTGACGCTGACAAATTGTTTGATTGGCAAGCCATTCTCCATGACAGAGATCCTCCCCAACAATAACCTATTATACCAACGTTACCTGCCGAAGACACCACAGAAATAGCAGCATCAATATCCTTAAGAGCATCTTTATCACATAACTCTTTTAATTTTCTTCCTTTATTTACACCTTCTTCGTCATATTCAAGTTCAATATTACTTTCTATTCTATCAAATAATGCAGGGGCAATTGTGAGATAACCTTTACTTGCATATAAATCTGTTACTTCTTTAATATGCGTGTTTACGCCAAATATTTCTTGCAAGATTACAAGTCCTGCTATTGGCTTTTCCAAAGGTTGAGAAATATATGCTGAAAAATTATTATTATCTGCTGATTTTAGTTCTAAGAACTCGCCCATGGTTTAACTCCTATCAAACATTAAATCTAAAATGAAAAACATCTCCATCTTTTACAATATAATCTGATCCTTCTACTCTCATTCGTCCTGCATCTTTTGCTGCTTGCTCACTTTTTAAATTTAGATAATCGTTGCACGATATTGTTTCAGCCCTAATAAAACCTTTTTGAAAATCTGTATGTATTATACCTGCTGCCTCTGGGGCGGTTGAATTATTCTTCAAAGTCCAAGCTCTAGACTCTTTTGGACCAATTGTAAAAAAAGTTATTAAATCAAGTAAACTAAAACCAGCCCTAATAAGTCTAGACAAACCAGACTCATTAAGGTTCAAATCTTTAAGAAATTCAGTTTTTTCATCATTATCTAACATCGCTATTTCAGCTTCTATTGATCCTGATATTATAACTGCGTCACAATTTTCAACACTGGCTTTATCAATTATACTTTTAGTAAAATTATTCCCTATTGCAGCATCATTTTCATTAACATTACAAGCATATAATACTGGTTTAGATGTTAATAAGTTAAAAGTTTTAATTCTTTTTGCTTTATCTTGAGTTAAGTCAGCTAATCTTATTGGCTTGCCATCTGACAAAAAAGTGGATAGTTCGTTCATTAGAAGGAGATCATTTTTTGCATCGCTGTCATTAGATTTAGCTTTCTTAGACAAGTTTTGGATTTGACGATCTAAACTTTCTAAATCAGCTAACATTAATTCTGTTTCAATAATTTCAGCATCTCTTAGAGGATCTATACTATTTTCTACATGTGTAATATCTGCATCTTCAAAGCATCTTAGAACATGAACTAAAGCATCAACTTCTCTTATGTGAGATAAAAATTTATTTCCTAACCCTTCTCCTTTACTTGCTCCACTTACAAGCCCAGCAATATCTACAAATTGCATTTGTGCAGGAATTACCTTTTGAGACTTAGCTAATTCAGATAGTAATTTTAACCTATTATCTGGAACTGCAACGATACCAGTATTAGGTTCAATAGTACAAAAAGGGTAATTTGCAGCTTCAGCCGATGCTGTTTCTGTAAGTGCATTAAATAAGGTTGATTTTCCAACATTAGGTAAACCAACAATTCCACATTTAAATCCCATTTAATTATCCCTAATTTCTTGTTTTAAAAAATATCCTCATTTTTAATTAATGAAGATAAATTTTTAGAAACCTTATTAATTGTATCATCAACCCATTTAATTTTTTCATCTGAAGAGAAGTCAGAAAGGACCCAACTTGAAATATTTTCGTTAATATTATTTTCGTATACTTTTGATGGTCGTGAAACTCCAACCCTAACCCTATTATAATCTTTGCCGATGTTTTGATCTATATTCTTAAGTCCATTATGTCCATTATGACCTCCACCAATTTTAACTTTTACGCGACCTTGATCAAGATCAATTTCGTCATGTATGACATATATTTTATTAATATCTATATTATAGAAATCTTTAAATTCTTTAACAGCTAAACCAGAATTATTCATGTAGGTTGTTGGTTTCAGCAAAAAAATGATATTACCGTCAACTTCAGATTTTGAAAATTCAGAGTTAAATTTTTTAACATACTTCGGAAAGTTATAGATGTCTTTTATTTCATCTATAACTTTATAACCTATATTATGCCTATTGTTATTATAAGGTCTTCCAGGGTTACCTAAACCAACTATGAGAAACATTTTTAAAGTTAACTCACCATTACTGCGTGATAGTTATTTCTAACTATCACTTTTGTTATCTTCAGTATCTTCTGTAGTTTCTTCCTTATCTTCATCTTCTTCTGCGTCACCTAAACCGCCTCTTGGTGCAGCGATTGTTGCTACAGTAAAATCTCTATCTGTAATTGTAGGCGTACAACCATCTGGCAGACTAATTGAACTAATATGGATTGTGTGGCCAACGTTAAGACCTTCTAAATCAATTGTTATCTTTTCGGGTATAGAAATAGCAGGGCAATTAAGTTCTACTTGTGCTCTAACTATATTTAAAACACCACCCAGTTTTAATCCAGTACACTTATCTTCGTTTAAGAATTCTACGTTAATACCAACAGCTACTGTTGCATTTTTTGTTACTCTTAAGAAATCAACATGTTCTGCTTCTTCTGAAACAGGATGTTGTTGGATGTCACGTGGTAACACAAAATGTTTTTCGTTGTTTACGTCAATGTTCATAAGTTGACTAAAAATACCAGGTTTATGCATCAACTGTCGCCATTTATTGGCATCTAAAGTTATAGGAATAGCGGATTGCTTATTTCCATAAATAACTGCAGGTACTAATCCTGCACGTCTTGCAGCTCTGGCAGACCCCTTACCAACCTGACTACGAGCTTCAGCTTTAATATCAATAGTTTCCATAATTTATCTCCTTCTAAAAATCCTTTACCTCCAGGGGTGTAAAAGAATAAAGCATTCATAGCGCTATAATTAAAAAATATAAAGAAAATAATATAAAAATTATTCAAAAAGACTAGAGACTGATTGTTCCATGTGAACTCGACGAATAGCTTCGCCAATAATGGGTGCAATAGAAATTTGTCTTATATTACTAGATATGCGAACAGCTTCTGTTGCTTTTATAGAATTAGTGGTAACAAGTGAGGCCAAAGGAGAGTTGCTAATATTGCTTACAGCAGAACCAGATAATACCCCGTGAGTAACATAAGCATCTACACTAATTGCGCCAACATCAATAAGAGCTTGAGCTGCGTTACATATTGTTCCTCCAGAGTCTATAATGTCATCAACGATTATGCAGTGATGATTTGAAACATCACCAATGATATTCATGACTTCTGACGAACCTGCTTTTTCTCTTCTTTTATCAATAATAGCTAAATTAGCATTTATGCGCCTTGCAATAGCTCTAGCTCTTACAACTCCACCGACATCAGGGGAAACAATTACAACAGGTTTATTTTTATATCTATCTTCAATATCTTTAACAAATACTGGAGCCGCAAATAAATTATCTGTGGGTATATCAAAAAAACCTTGTATCTGTCCTGCATGAAGATCCATTGTTAAAATTCTATCTGCTCCAGCTTTAGTAATTAGATTTGCAACTAATTTCGCAGAAATTGGTGTTCGAGGCCCGGATTTCCTATCTTGTCTGGCATATCCATAATAAGGAATAACGGCTGTAATTCTTCTTGCACTTGCTCTGCGCAGAGCATCTAATGATACAAGTAATTCCATTAAATTGTCATTTGCAGGATAAGAGGTTGATTGTATAATAAACATGTCTTCACCTCTGACATTTTCTTGCACCTCAACGAATACTTCCATATCAGAGAATCTTTTAACGTCTACTTTTACGAGTTGAGTGTTAAGTGTCTTAGAAATACTTTCTGCTAAATTTATATTTGAGTTACATGATAGTATTTTCATTAATTATTAACCCCAAAATAATTCTAATATCTAATAGCAGTCTCAGATAAGTTATAGCAAGATAAATTTAACAAATTGATTCTTTATTTCATATGAAAATTAAAATAAATAATCCTAAAATCATAAGTAAAAAAAATATTATCAAATGTGGCATTTTCGTCCTACTTTAAGATTCCAATTACGGATATATGTCTGCCAGTTACACCTACTTTGGGAAAATTTTTATGAGATGAGTATCTATGACTAAAGAATAAGTTATTATTTTCATAAGTGTTAATATTCACATCATTAACTTTTCTTATACTAAATGATTTTAAACTCTCCTTTAATAATAAAGGTAGATCAAATAAATATCTATCACTTTTTATATGAGATAAAATTGAATTGTTTTTTTTAAAGCAAGAACTGTCTTTAACTATTTGTGCTACATCTTCTTTTATTTCGTATGATTGTTTTTGAATTGTTGGGCCAATAATAGCAATTATATTTTCTCTATTTGCTCCAATATTTTCCATGCTAATTATTGTAGACTCAATAATATTATCTATCGCTCCTCGCCAACCAGCATGACAAGCACCAATAGTTTTTGTTTTATTATCATAAAACAAAATAGGGGCACAATCAGCGCCAAGAATTGATAAGCCAATACCTGTCAAGTTTGTGACTAAACCGTCTCCACTAAATGAAGAATTATTTTTATTATGCTTATCAATAATAATTACATCAGATGAATGTATTTGATTTAATTTTACTAAGTTTTTTAGTTTAAGTTCTTGGCATATTAATTTGAGATTTTTTTTAACGTCATTTTCTTTATCATTTACATTAAAACTACAATTGAGTGAATTAAATGGATGTTCAGAAACCCCTCCATTTCTAGTAAAAAATCCATAGCTTATATATTCATTTTTTAAATTGGGATGCTGTATTTTATGTAAAGTCATAAATTATTTTATAGTTAAAAATATCTTTAAATTAAATCTTAGTTCTATTGTAAAATTTTTTAATAAAGTATAGACCAATTATAATCATTGGCAATGATAAGAGTTGTCCCATTGAAAGATCAAGGTATAAGTTTCCTATATGAAAATCTGGTTCTCTCAAAAATTCAACAAAGAAGCGAAAAATTCCGTATAAAAATATAAAACATCCTGTCATTAAACCTTTTTTGTCAAAAAAATTAGACATATTCATCAATAACCATAATATGACAAATAATAGTAATCCTTCCAAAAAGGCTTCATAAAGTTGGCTAGGATGCCTAGGTAAACTTCCTCCTTTTGGAAATATCATCCCAAATTTATGATTTGTTACTTTACCATAAAGTTCACCGTTGATGAAATTTGCTATTCTTCCAAAAAATATTCCAATTGGTGAAACTATTGAGATTAAATCAGAAAAAATCATTAGGGAGATTTTATATGATTTACTTGAATAGATTACAGCAATGACAACACCTATAAATCCACCGTGAAATGACATTCCGCCATTCCAAATCTTAAAAATTTCTAACAAATTATTAAAATAATATTCAGGATTGTAGAATATTACATAACCTAATCTTCCTCCTACAATGATTCCAATCATGCAATTGCTAACTAAATCGCTTATATTTTTATTGCTAATTTCAACATTTTTAATTTTTATAATTTTTAATATTAAAAACCAGCTTAAAAGAATTCCGCATATGTATGATATAGCGTACCATCTAATTTTAATTATACCTATGTCTATAGCTATTGGGTTAATATTTGGAAAATCAAACATTTGTAACAACATTAAAATAAGTTTAATTAATAAATAAAAAGTATATATGTTATTATAACTAATTATATATAATTATAAAAAATAATTGTTTGAAGGAAAACCTATGAAAAATAATAATTTTTTCTTAAAAGATACGGCTTCTATCATCACAGGAGCTCTTTCAACATTTTCAGATCTAAAAAATGAAATAGATAATATTATTAAAAGTAGGTTTGAAAAATTTATTAATTCTCAAGGTATAGTTAGTCGAGAAGATTTTGAAGCTCTCATTGATAGGCATGAAAAATTAAATTCAGAATTTAATCTTTTAAAAGCAAAATTAGAAAATAAAAATAAAATTGTAAAAAACAAAAAGTAAGTTTTTGTTTATAAATCAATATGTAGTATAATATTTTAAATATTTAATAAAACACACTATATATAGTTATTATGACAAACCATCTAAAAAACTTATTTTTTGCTATTGATTTATCCAATATTTTTCAAAAACATCATTGGCATATGCTTTCAAACTCTGATGAAAAATACCATTTTAATTATCGAGGTGAAATTGCAGACTATTATTTAATGTTAAGTTACAATAATAACACTATAAAGTTTAATTATACTTTAGATATAGAGATTCCTAAAGATAAAATAAATGACCTTTTGATGTTAATAAATTTTGTGAATCAAAAAAACCAAGATGGATTTTTTGTTTTTGATTTGGAAGTAAACAAAGTTAAATTTTATTTTAATAAACAATATTTTTTAAAATTAAAAAAGAAAATTTTAGAAGATGTAATTGAAGAAAATCTGAATAGAACAAACTCTTTATTTCTTAATTTTACTCTTGCTATACATAATTTAGTATATTCAGAAAAAATAGATCAAAGTTCATTTCAATTAATGT